>Ga0187819_10000007_pt1 | contig 107057 bp, 98 predicted proteins | sample NC_wetland_sal_i_15_FD_132411 | JGI IMG/M metagenome (GOLD analysis project Ga0187819, IMG submission 132411) | Wetland sediment microbial communities from Neuse River Estuary, North Carolina, USA - SO4_4 | ecosystem: Environmental > Aquatic > Freshwater > Wetlands > Sediment | place: USA... | reverse complement strand
GCGGTTCAGGTCCACGAAGGAAATCTTCTGTTCGCGCAGGTGGTCGGCAAAGCCGCTTTCGAACAGGACAAGTTCCGTATCCCGTTGGTGTCCGGGGCCCTCGCCCACGACCACGCTCTTGGCCCCGAGACGCCGGAAGCACTCCGCGGCGGCAGCGACAAGCACAGGATGTGTGTTGATGTGGTTTCCGGGAATGTAGTCTGCCAGGTTGGGTTTCAGGAGGACTGACTTGCCCCGGACATCTAGGTTAAAGAGCCCCAACCCATGCCAAAGAAGCTGTTCAAGTTCCTCCGAGTAGGACTCAGCGTTCAAAATGGCCACGCGTGATCGCGGTTTCCGGCGAATAATTTGGTATTTCGGCTGGAGCAGCAAAGCACTCGTCGTAGCCCCTGCTGCGAGCCCGGCTGAGCCAGCCAGGAAGGTTCTTCGGTTGATTTTCATTCGGTCACCCTGAAGATGTTTCGCTCAAAAGCGCAATCAAGCGCTAGGGCGGCGACAGCGAGGGTGGCGCAATCCTTGATTCTGTGCGTGTCGCGTGCGTCTGCAAGACGTGTCAGCAATTGGTTTGTGCGACGGCCATAGGCGTCGAGCGCCAGGATGGCCCAGGCCAGGCTCCAGGGCGCGCAGGATGTTTGGGCGCGTTGCCCGAGCCAGTCCAAGCTGGCAGCGGTCAATTCATTGGTGGGCTCACTCCGAAGGGCAAGGAGCGCAATCGCCGTCGTGTCCAGGTGCGGCGCGAGCGGCTGACCATACACGACACCGTTGCCGGCGTTCCAGCCTTCAGGGGGGCATATGCGGTCGTACAGCATCTCGACCCCCCGCCGGATGCGGAACCGGACGGAATCTGGGGGCGGAGTCTTGAAGCTTGCGGTCAGGGCGAGGAGTGAATAGGCGGTCGGCACGACCCAGCTCACTGTTTCCGGCATCCACGGCCAGCCGAACTTGTCTGGATCGAACCGCACGTGACGGTCCGAGGTCTTGAATTTCCATCTCCACAGCCAGTGAGACTCCCACCCTCGGAGATTCAGTAGCCATTGGAACCCCTGGTCGGTCGCCTCGCCCTTGATGCCGCATCGGTTGAGCGCGAGCAGGGACAACCCTGTCAGTCCAGATCCTTCGAGATTGTCGCCGGCGAACGCAGGCCAACTGCCATTGGGATTCTGTATGTCGAGCAGGAACCGAATGGCCAGGTCCCTAGCCGGGCCCGGATCCGAGCGCAGAGCCAGCAAAGCGAGGCAGGTAGGCTCCAGCGCCGCCTGAGCTGAACCTTGTGTGTAGGGCCAGCCACCCCGAGGCAACTGGCGACTGGACAGATCCTGCTTGAGCTCCCGGCCGACTTCCAGTGTGGCGTGCATGAGACGCCTTGTAGGCGACATAGGATCAACTGTCAAAATAGCCCGACGCCCCACCGAGCGCGCAAGTAGTCAGGGAGTCTGTGATTGGTGAAAACTTTCCGCGAGCGAGCCGATACTTCTGGGAAGCGCAAAGGGGAATCAGCTTCACTTCACCCTGCTATCCTGAAAATTGGAATCCGAGAAACAGTTAGCCAGAAACTCCGTCATTAACGCAATTGGCCAGGCAAATCGGCGGGCGAGCAAGTCGTTCTGAAATCTCGCCAGCAACTCTGCTATCGGCGAAAAAGGCAGAGTGGCTTAGCAACAGTTCGGCCACGGTCTCCGGGCGGGCAGATCGCAGTTAGCCAGAAGGCCTGCAATCGGAGCAATTGCGCGTCCGAAACTCACTTCCAGGTAAACGTGGAATTTCCTGCCTCACACGGAGAGGCTCAGTTCCTCACATGGGTTATTGTTGGCAGGAGTTTACGAGGAAAGGACCGCCGCGCTGGACACTCCGCTGGCCGTCGGGCGACGGCGAACGTTCGCGACGGCAACTGGGGAAAAAGGGTCCACTAAAGTGCCCGAACCGGGGTTCTGCGTTATGTACTCGCCCGCCGAAGAGACGCCCGTGTTCACTTCGATCCAGGAACTCGCTCGCAGGCTCCACGAGGCCCGGTACGTGGTCGACCCGATCACACTTCAAGTCGTTTACCTCGCCGGTCGGATGCAGAAGCCGCTCCTGGTAGAGGGCCCACCAGGATGCGGAAAAACCGAGCTGGCCTATGCCGTCGCCGCTGCAGCTGACACTACCGTGGAACGCCTTCAGTGCTACGAGGGCATCACCGAGGAAAAGGCCATCGGGAAGTTCGATGAATCTCTGCAAAGCCTCTTTCTGGAAACCCAGAAGGAACGCCTGAGCGAGGACTGGAATGGGATACGGAAGCGGCTGCACACCCTCGACTTCTTTGCCGAAGGTCCTCTCCTGCGAGCCCTGCACCATAGAGAACGACCTTGCGTACTTCTGATTGATGAGCTCGACAAGGTGGACCACGGCTTCGAGGCACTGCTGCTCGAGATCCTGAGCGCCTGGCAACTGACCGTGCCCAAGCTCGGCACCGTTAAGGCCGAGACGGTCCCGTTTGTGGTCCTGAGCTCGAACGAAGAACGCCGGCTGGGCGATCCCTTGCGGCGCCGCTGCATGTACCTGCGCTTCGAGTACCCAACGGTGGAACGAGAGGTCGAGATCCTCGGCGTGCGCAGTGTGAATCAAGATGCCGCTCTCTTGGGCCAGATGGCGGGTTTGGCGCACGCCCTGCGCGGCTGGAACATGGAAAAGCCGCCGTCGATTGCGCAAATGCTGGATTTGTCCGAGGCGCTTCGGATCCTTGGGGTGAAAGAAATCTTGCCGGAACAGCGGGACGTGCTCCTTCCGCTCCTGGCAAAGACTGAGGGCGACCGGGGTCGGCTGCTTCTCCGCGAGGGTTTCGAAGGGCTGGTTCTGGACTCGAAAGTCTACCGGGATAAGTTGCGCCGGGCGGAGGCCGTGGCTTAGAAGGGCTGACCATGAAGCGCGTCCTTCCAATGTCGCTGCTCGCCACCGTGCTTCTGGCCATCCCCTCGGCCTGGGGAGCGGAGGGTGGGACTGCAAGGCAGCTTTCCGCCCGATACGCCGAATATTACGCGAACGCCTTTCAGGTGCCGCTGGAGCTGGTCTCTGCTGTCATTCAAGTGGAATCCGACTGGAATCCTTACGCGGTCTCGGAGAAGGGCGCGGCCGGCCTCATGCAGCTCATGCCCGAGACCGCATCTCGATTTGGCGTGCTCGACCGCTTTGACGTCGAGGAAAACATTCGAGGCGGAGTGGCGTACCTGGCGTGGTTGCTCCGGGTGTTCAAAGGCGACTTACGCCTGGCCGTCGCCGCCTACTTTGTGGGTGAGTCTCAGATCCTTTTGCGGGGAGCAGCATACTCCTCTCGGAAGGCGTTCGAGTATGTCAGCCGTGTGGCGCGGGTCTACCGCGCGCTGCGCCGCCAGACGGTCCCAAGGGTCAATTCGGCTTTCGGGAGCTAAAGAACTGGAGGAGATCTGCCGTGTTGCGAGGATTGAGTCTCTTGATCTTGTTTGCCGGAACGGGCGTAGCAACCGCGCAAATCCAACAAATCCAGCCCCAAATCCTGAGCCGCGAGGAGTCCGATCGAAAAGTCACCGCGGTGGAGGTTGCACCTCGTTTCGTTACCACCATTCGGCTGCCTGAGACTGTCAGCTCCGTGGTCGTGGGTGATGCTGCTTCCTTCCTGGTCGAACATTCCGAGCGTGAGCCCAAACTTGTGTTCGTCAAGGCGTTGACAACCAAGCCCGCGGAAACGAATCTGCTGATCGCGACAAGCTTAGGGCACCAGGTGAGCTTGTTGCTGGTGAATCGGGGTGAGAGCCCCGCGCCGGAAGGACGACACGTGGCATTCTTGGTCAAATACGGGCCGACGGCAGGATTTCTCGTTGAGCCGGCCGTTTTCCCGTCCTCGCTGATCGGGCAGACAGTCTCTCTTCAAAACGGTCCCGCTGGGCCTTCGAGGCCTCCGGCTGTATCTGCTAAGAGCGTAGCTGACGTGAGCACTTCTTTCCCCAAGACGAGTCTCTTGCGGCACGACGCGGCCGCGCCGGGGGCCAGCCGTGAGATTGCGGGGCTCGATGACCTCCTACAGCAGCAGGAACGCACGGCGCTGCCCCGGCTGTACGGCGAGCACATCACCCAGGACTCCGAACAGGGCGACCTAGTGCGCGCTGGAGTGAGCAGGGTCATTGACAGGGGCCAGGAAGTGGTCGTGTTGTTCTCGGTCGTGAATTCGTCAAAACATCCCGTCCTGTTGATGCCGCCGCAGGTGCAGCTCGGGGGACGAATGCACGACCGCTGGTCAACGGCCGAACAACTGCCGGTCTTGGATTTTCGCTTGAACCGGCGGCGTTTGGGTCCGGGCGAGCGAGCGGACGGCGTGGTGCTGTTTGAGAGGCCGCCCTACAAGCAGTCGAATGAGACCCTTCTGCTCCAAATCGCGGAATCGGGCGCGGTAGATCGCCCCGCTCTGGTCCCTATCGGTTTCGGGATCAGTACGGTGCCGGAGGACTAGCATGGCAAATGAACCGGAGAAACAGACCGGCGCGACGGGAACGGAGCTTCCCGTCGACGAACCCGCAAACGAGGAACTGGAGAGCGAACGTCCACGGCTCTGGGAGATTTTTCGCCAGGCGCTCGACAAGGCGCGTCGGGAGAAACAACCGGCCGCCACGCAGCAGCAAAAGGGGCGTGACCGCAGCAAGTCTCTATTCCTGCTGGTGGGAGCTGCGGTTGCCGTGCTGCTGCTCTTTCTCGGAGTGTTTTCCTCTCCCAATGCCACGAAGAATTCCACATCAGGCAGGCGTCCGGGCACACCGGACCTGGGGCGGCGGGAGACGCCCGGCCAACGGCCCGGAAATCAAGCGGGCTCGGTTACGCCGCTGATGAGCGCCGAGACAAACCAGGGAGACCTGTCGAAGAACCAAGACGTCACGCCCGAGGACGTCAACAGGACCGCGCGGCCCGTGCAGACGGCTCCAGGGTCTGTGCGGCCGCCAGCGACGAAGCCGCCCACGGGCAATCCCGAGCAGTACGCAATCGGCCAGATCGATTTCTCTGACCCGGCAAAGGGCCAAGTGGGACCACCGCAGCTCCCACGCAGTCCGGCAGCGGGGATCTCGACAGACCACGATGGCCTCCGGGAACACTCACTCGTCTTCGTTCGAAGCGCACAAGAGAACCCTTCAGGCGCCTCCCCGGCATCGGCAATGGAAAGGTCAGAAGAGAGCGCTCCCACCCTGGACTTGCCCGCCGGAACCCGAATCGTCGCCCGACTTCAGGCGGCGGTGAGCAGCGCGGCGCGGGCACCCGTCGTTGCCGCCATCGAGTACAACTACGAGAGAGACGGAGAGATTGTCGTGCCAGCCGGCGCGAAGGCGCTGGGTAGCCTCCAGCAAGCGGACCGCTCAGGCTACGTGGCACTTCATTTCGACACCCTCGAAATGCCCGATGGGACCACTGCAAAGATCGACGCTACGGCAATGAGCCTCACTTCTGGGCCCCTGAAAGGGATGGTGAGCGGCAAGAAGACGGGGACCCGATTTCTGGTGAGGGCCTTCACCGGCCTCGGCACTGTTGCGACGTATCTGGTGGCCCCAGGTGGCGGAAACGGTTTCAACGGACCTCTTTCCGAGAGCGACCTACTGCGGGAACGCATTGCCACAAACATCGGAGTCGCCGGCGACCAGGAGCTGACCAATCTCGCATTCAACGAAAACATCGTGGTCACGGTCCCAGGCAACACGCGCTTCTATCTCGTGCTCCAGAAGGGCTCATCAGCAGGAAGGGCCGGAACCAGCGTGACCTCCACTTCGCTTCAAATGGCAACGGATACCCGTATCCCAACGGTGGAAGAGCTGCGAGAGCTGATGCAGTTGAGGAGAGAACTGAGCGAGATGTACCAGACATCAAGCCCGCAGGCACCGCAGGCGCAGCCCCAGCAGTGAGGCGATCAGGGGGACTCGAGACGTGACGCCCAATTGGAAGCCGCTGGAGGAAAAACTAGGCCGGGAGCGTTGCGTCGGCTTCATGTATATGGGGCGCGTCAACGGAATCAATCTCTACAAGCACGGTATGGTTCGCTCCTACGTGAATCTGACAGACTCAGGCGAATGCTTCGCGTACGGAGACGGGCGATTCGAAAAGGCCGAATTTGCTTCGGAGCTGGCGAAGATCGAAGTCCGCCTCAATGAGCTCGGAGAAACGCTGGAATCTGTCTACGATGAGGCTTATATCGCGCGAAAGCAGGAAGCGCTGCGGAGAGCGGGTATTCCCTTGGTGCGGTTTGAAATCGAGCCGGAGGATCGCTCGATTCACTGATTCGACGGTGCGTCAGCTTTCGAGTGCGCCGTCACTCGGGAAGAGTCTCTTCGATCCGGGATCGGCACACTTCCCACAACCGGACTTCTGGACCGCGCCAGTAGTCCATCGCTTCGGAACGCTGCCCACTACCATTTGCGCGTAGGTTTTTCGGAACCCCGGAGTTGCAGTTCGGCGTGCGGGCGTTAGTCCTAAAGTCGTCACTCACGGCCGATGCGCGACATGTCTGAACATTTTGCTCAACCAGCGACTGTGACCCAAAAGCATTTTTGGTCTGCTAATACCTTGAGGGCATATTCTGATCCTGTTTCGCCGCTGGTTGAACCGCTAGCGACCTGGGAGTCGATTACCTGAGAGGAGCTGTTGGGTGCGAAGGATTTCAGTCTTTTGTTGATGATTCGATCGCTTGAGCCACGTTCTGACGCTACGCAAGGCACCAGGACGCGAGCATCTCGCAGATACATGCCGATCTCGCAGCCTCTGGATCACTGAGTTAGGCCCGTTCTTGTCTTGGCCCCAAAACTCCAGGGTCTTAACGAAATATTTACTTACATATTCTGGCTTTCTGCACTAGAATCCTCGACCGATCTGAACAGCTCAAACGTGAGGGAGACCAATGCCCAGTGCTAGGCACTCTTTGGCATCCGCGGCACCGCAGAATCTATTTGCTCAAGACTTCCATTCCCTCAGCGTCCGGGATCTCCTCGACGCTCGCGATCAGTTCCATGTCCACTTGGCGCATAAGCCGAATGTCTTTTCCACGGCGATCGGCCGCTACTTGATCCGGGACTTGGATACTAAGAAGAGTGACGCCGCGCACCAGCATCATCTCAAGCGTGAAGCGAAGGCCAAGCCTCGCACACTGCTCAACTCCTCCGTCAAGGATATATCCTGGCCGTGCGTGCTGGTCTTCGTCAATCAGTGGCAGACGCTGGAGGATCTACGCACCAAGCCTGATCTGGTGATTCCCCCGTTTGTGTACATGCCGGATGGACGTATCATCCCGATCTGCGTCGTGCTGGTTGAATCGGCGAACCTACCGGCGCGAGCGGTCGACCCATCGCACTTGTCGCAAGGCGCTCTTGGCATCGGTTCGCCGATCTATGTCGACGCTCAAGGGATGCGCCGCATGGGAACCGCGGCCTGCATGGTGTCGGACGGCGGTGATTTCTATCTCCTTACGAACACCCATCTGGCCGGCCAAGTGGGACGGCCGGTGCGCGCTCTGCTCAAAGGCATTCCCGAGGTGATCGGCACCACGCACGGCACGCGGAATTTGACCGAACGCACCTTTTCGGACATCTATCCTAGCCTACCCGGCCGAGATTCCGTGGTGAACATTGACGCGGCCATCGTTCGCGTGAACGACGCGAATAATTGGAATGCCAATGCGTTATCGCAGCCCCTGGGCCAGGTGGCCGATTTCAGCGCCGAGACCGCGTCCCTCAGCTGGATTGGCCGGCCCGTCATTGGGCACGGCGCCGCGAGCGGGGAGATGCGCGGCGAGATCAAGGCCCTCTTCTACCGCTACAAGTCCGTTGGCGGGAGGGATTACGTCGCCGATTTCGTCATCGGTTCCAGCGCGGGCGACCCTGTTCCGCTCATCACCCAGCCGGGCGACTCCGGCTCGCTCTGGTGCCTCGAGGGTATCTTTGAGCCCAATACTCTGGCGCCGCTCGCGATGGAGTGGGGAGGCCAGCGGATTGACAGCGGCGCAGCTTCCGGCCAGTTCCTGCAGTTGTCGCTGGCGACTTCGATGGCGGTCATCTTGCGCGAACTCAGCCTCGATGTCATCCACGATCCGACGGCCGAGCGCACGCAATACTGGGGACCCGTCGGCCACTACAAAATCGGGCAACAGGCCTGTTTTCTGGTCGAGAACGATGCGCTGAAGAAGTTCTTCGCGGCCAACATCAACAACCTCAGCTTCAGCAGCGACAAGCAAATCCAGCTCGCCACGCATCTGCAAGCCTCCGTGTTTGTGCCCCTCAGCGATGTGCCCGATGTCGTGTGGAAGACCAACATCAACAAAGTGAAGCCGGCCGTGACGCGCGCGATGGAAAACTGGAATCACTATGCCGATATCGACCTTCCGGGCGCCGACGGCAAGACCCTGCTGCGGAACTATCTCGCCAACAACAATTCGCTGAACTGGTCTAATTGGACGGCGTTCTACAAGAACGCTCCTCTGCCTTCCGCTTCGACGAGCAAGAACAATAATTGGGGCGCGCTTCCGTTTCGCGTATGGCAAATCTTTGCGCAGCTCGTCCAGTATGCGAAAAATGGCGACGGTGCGAGTTTTCTGACGGCCGCGGGTTGTCTCGCCCACTATGTCGGCGACTCCTGCCAGCCGCTGCACTCCTCGCAACATTCCGATGGCCTCAACGGAGCCTCAACGGGTGTTCACTCTACCTACGAAGACAACATGGTCGATGCCTATGCCGACCAAATCGCTGCCGGCTTTGGCGACGCCATCGCCAACCTCAAGTTCAAGCTACGCGACATTGAGAGTCCGCGGGATGCGGCGATGGCCGTGATGGACCTGATGAACTTCTGCCACGACACCTTGCCGCCCGAATCGATCTGCGAGGTTTACAACCAGGCGCGTCCTGGTGCGCACAAGAGCGCGACCAAGGACAAACAGGTTCTGGCTGCTCTTTGGGATCACTGTGGCCAAGCGACAATCGAAGTCATCGCCGCCGGCGCGGTCACACTCGGCGCGATTTGGCAAGCGGCGTGGAGCTTAGCCGGAAAGCCTGACACTACGCCCTGGCTTAGTACCACTTATGACGGCACGAAAGACCTGATGCCCGTCTATGAGGACAAGAAGTTTCTCCGTTCCCTCCATCTACAATACCTTGGCAAAGCCGACCTGCCGGGTTCCGACGCTCTTGCCACACCTCCCGCTCCGCCGAACACCACCCATAGCCACGATGAACGCGGACACCAACCCAAGCGAGCGTTCGGACCGGCAAAACCTTCGGCGCATCGAACCGCAGGAACTTCCGCGAAAGGGACAAGCCAGAAAACAGGAGGACGCAAGAGATAGGACTGGTGTCCGCACCGGAGACCGGAATTTAGTGTGTCGTTTCGGAATCAGGGATATTGTCGGGAGAGCAGCGGCTGCCTCAATTCCCCCGCTACGTGCCAGTTGTTCCCCAAGATTTCCGTAGGCACTGTCAGAATGCCGCAACGGTTGCGTGCGTTCCTCTTCCTCGAGGCGAAAGCTCGAAGGCTTGACAGTACGTCGGGCAAGCGGTCGCCGGCAACCCGGAAACCGTCCAGAAACGGGGTTCTGGGGAGTTACGAACGGCTGTTCCCGAAGGATAGTCGCCGACTCGAAAACCGACCGTGTCCCTACTGAGCTGAGGCCATTCAGCGCTCTAGAAGTCAATTATCTGCTCTTTCGCTCCCCCATCTCTGGTAGGCCGGGACCTGGCCCGCGCAGAAAGAGCCCGTCAATTCCTCGGGCGGCTGCCGCAATCCTCGTACGCCTCACTTTTTTGACAATCCAGAGAACTCGTCTTAGGGTGCGCACGGCTTCGGCAGTTTCTCTTCTCGGGTTCCAACCGGCGAGAGAAGCGGCAAGCCGGAAAGGAGGCCCGGACATGAAGCTGCACGTAGGCGAGGAAGGCAGGCGGGCGCTCGCTGTTTTCGCCATCGCGTTCGTCCTCGCCGGCCAGATCGTCTGGGCGCAGAACCTTGGACAGCAGCCGCAGTTTAACACCGCCGTCCAAGGGCAGACGGGAGCCCAGCCCGAGGGTGCCTTCCTGAACTTCATCAACTGGATCGGCAACGTCATCGCCCCCGTAGGAGCCGGAGGGGCGGTGGTGGGAGCAGTCGTTTCCTGGCTGCACGGCCGGGGCGTGGGCCGCTGGCTCGCTGCAGCTGCGGGGTTGCTGGCGGTTTCCGGAATTACCCGGTTGATCGAGTTTTGGATCACGAACGGCACAGGAGGCGTGACGTAGTTCGAGGCGGCGCACGCCTGCCGAGCGAGGTTGGCAGGCAGTCGAGGAAAGGAGAAAGAACAGGCTGCCTGTCAGCGCTCGCTTAGAACTTTCGAGGTTTTTAGGTTGCGAACGGTTGGGAATTCGAGGGAAAGGAAGAACACGGAGATGGCGGTACCACAACTTCTGAGCGACATCATCCAGGTTCTGTTGCAGCTCGCGCCGGCGGCGGCGCTAGTTTCGTTAGTCCTCGCAGGGATCAGCCTGAGGCGCGAGGGCGGGACGACGTTTCTGATTGGCGGCGGCTTCACCAAGTGGATGTTTTGGGCGGTCATCTTCGTGACGCTCTCGCCCCTCCTTTCCTGGTTTACGTCGTTCGGAGTCTCGGTGCCGGTGCCCGCAGGCGGAATCAACACTTCCTGGCTCAGTTCCTTCCAATCGGATGTCTCGAACTTCGTCACGAACTTTGTAATTGGCAGGCTGGCGACGACACTCGCTGCCTACTTCGTGCTGCGGTCCATCCTGGACACAGCCTCGGGTGGAAATCCCCTTCCTTCCATCCTCGCTGCCATGTTCTTGCTAGGCACGCAAGCGACCTACACCCTGATCCAGGGCTACAACTCGGGCACGCAGTTCGCGCCGGCCGACGTACTCGACAGCCTGTGGAACTACCTGGCCGGAACGATCATGCCGATCGCCGCGGGCCTCGCGATTGTGGGAGCCATCATAAACTTTGCCACCCGCCGGCCGGCATTGCGCCTGGTCGCTGTGGCTCTGGCGATGCTGTGCGTCTCAGGGATCTGGAAGCTGGTCCTGGCGATGGAGGCGTAGGAGAGCCATGTCCTTTACGAATGGATTCCTGAACCTGACGAACTGGGTAGGAAACGTGATCCTGCCGACGCTGGCCGGGCTGTTCTTTGCGATCGCCATCCTGCGTTTCGCGCGCTCGGAGTCGTACGTATCGGCCATGTATGGAGGGCTTCTGTGCCTCTTGGCTTCAGGGCTCCTGCGCGCCCTGGAAACGTTCGCTACCCAGAGAGCCTGGAATGACCCCGACGTGTATTGGGTGGCTCTGGTCAGTCTCGTGGATTGGCTCTGCAACGTACTGATGCCCGCATACGCGGGCCTGCAGGTTGCCGCGGGCGCCTTGCGCATGGGAATCATCACCAGAATCCATCCCACGGAGGGGTGGATGAGGCACTTCCTGGTAGCGGCTCTGTGCCTGCTGCTTTCTGGCTTGCTGCGCCTGGCCGAGTTTTTCGTTCAGCACGGGACCGGGGGCATCACCTGAACGGTGGAGAAGAAAGATGTCGCTCGACGTAACACCGGTGTACCGCAACCTTCGGACGCGCGTAACGTTTTTCGGCCTGGAGGCCGAGGACCTGTTCGCGATTCTCATGCTGGCCGTCGTGGCGAACATCCTCGGAAGGTTTGTCCAGCGCGAGATGTTCGGACTGCCGATGAACATGGTCCTGCAATACATCGTCCCCGTGCTGAGCATTCCGGTGCTGATGCTGTTCAAGTACGGTAAGCAGCGTGGCTACCTCCAGGACTGGTTCATGTTCCACGCCAAAGCTCATGTGTATTCCGCATTGGAAAGGGACGCGGAACTCTCGAAGGAGTACCTCAGGCCGGGGGCCTAGCCATGCCGCTCACCCAAGAAAGATACGGCCGGACACTCAGTGCGCCCCCGCTGTGCCAGCAGTTCCGAATTCGGGATCTGCTCGACAACGTTGCCGTGCAGCTGGACGGATCGATGGTGGCGGGATTCGAGGCCAGCGGCATTCAGTCGTACTACGCTAGTGACGAGTCCAGGAACCGCACGAAAGGCTTGCTCGAAGCTCTGATGCGGTCGCTTTCCGAACGCTCGATGCGGATGCAAGTGCGGTTTGAGATCTCCCAGGGTACGGGTGATCTCATCTCTCGCTACATCCACGAACGCAAGAACGAGAATCACGTTTTGCTGGAACTGGACCAGCTGCGGGCCGAACTCTGGCGGAGCCGGGAAGACAAAGGCTTTTATCTGCAACACTTGCTCCACCTGTATTTCATATGGAATCCGCGCACTCACCACCAGTCGCCGGACTTCGAGTGGAAACAAAAGATGAGGTCCAGCGGCGACTGGAGCCTGTCGGCGACGAAATGCATCGAGCGATCGCGGCGGGAGCACGAAGACCTGCTCGCGGAATTCAACAGCCTTCTGGCCGGGGTGGAAGCGACGCTTCAGGCGACGGGCATGACCATTCGCCGGATGACACACGGCGACATCTTTCTCGATATCAAGCGGGCCCTCCACCCTGTCGGAAACGATGCGCGTCCCTATCGCCCGCCACAGGAAGCCGTTTGGTATGAGAGCGCGCGAAGCCAGATGGCGAACGTCAACGTCGAAGACGAGCAAGACGAATACCTGAAGATCGGCGGCCTTCTCTACTCGTGGATCAGCGTGAAGGATCCCCCGGACGCAACCTTTCCCGGAATCCTCCGGGAACTCGTGGTTATGGATTCTCCCGTGGTGATCAATGCGGAAGTACTTCTTCCGGACCAGAGCAAGTCCATCAAGCAGTACAAGAGCCAGCTGCGCAAGATGCTCGCGGCCCAGAAGGATTTTCAAGGCGGGTTCCGGATCAACGTGGACGCCCAGGTGGCGGAGCACCAACTCGTGCGGGTCTTGCAGGACCTGATTTCCAGCTCACTGAAGGCGTGCCAGATGAGCTTCATTGTGACGGTGCGGAGTTCCGGGCCCTGCCGGAACGGCCTGGAACGCGAAGAGGCCGAGCGGAGCCTGGCCGACCGGCGGCAGCGCGTCCTGCATGCCATCGCCCGGATGAACGGAGCCCGCGGAATCCCCGAGGGCCTGGCGCAGAAGCGGCTCTTTTTTGGCGGGCTCCCGGCGATGGGAGGCGAGAACAAGCGTGAGCTGGACATGCTGACGCTCAACGCCGCGGACCTGCTCCCGGTCGAGATGCCGTGGCGCGGAACCCGGCATTCCCCGCTCATGCTGTTTGAGACGCCCTACAAGCAGCTCGTCCCATTTTCGCCCTTCGATCCGAGTCTGGGCGACGCCAACATGCTCATCATGGCCAAGAGCGGCAGCGGAAAGACGTTTATGACGCAGCTCTTTCTGCTGATGATGGCGCGCGCGAACCCGCAAATCTCGATCATCGAACGAGGCGATTCCTACCGGCCGCTGGTGGAATTGATGGGCGGGCGGGTGATCGACGTGAACCTGGACGGGAACGAGACGCTCAATCCCTGGGATCTCCCACCGGGCGAGACGGTTCCCACCAAGGAGAAGATTGCGTTTCTCAAGAATCTCACGCGGCACATGATTGGCGACAGCCCGGGCTCGGACACCTCGCTCGTGGATAACGTGGTGAGCGAGGCCATTGCGCGGACGTACAAGCGCTGCGCCATCCGCTACTCGAATCCCGTACCCACCTTCATCGATCTGCGGGAGGAGCTGGCCCAATGGCGGGACGAAGAACGCATGCAACGGACCATGGACGAGGCCCGGCTGGCGGCGATCAAGTTGCGTTCGTGGACGGGAGAAAAGGGAATTTACGCAAAGCTATTTGACGCGCGCACTACGATGCGCCTCGACAGCAGCTGGCTCTACTTCAATGTCGTGGGGTTGAGCTCCGATCCCAAGCTCGAAACCGCCATGAGCATGCTCATCGCGAACGCCGTCGCCTCCCGGGCCGGAGGCAAGACGGGCCAGCCGAGCATCACGGTTCTCGATGAGTGCTGGTTTTTGCTGGATTCCGCGACGCTTGCACCGGAGGTTGTTCAGCTGTTCCGGACGGCCAGGAAAAGGAACGGCAGCGTTTGGGGGATCAGCCAGACCGTCGAGGATTTCGTCGGAACCGAGTTCCAGCCCCGCGAGCACGGCCCCGGGATCTTGAAGAATGCGAATACTAAGATCATCGGCCAGCAGCCGGGGGATGTAACTCCGCTGGTGAATCACCTGTTTCTGAATCCCGTGGCCATAAATGAAGTCAAGCGCTTCAATGCGCCACGGAAGGGCGAAAGCGCGGATGCCCTCCTGGTCCTCGGAGAAAAGGCAGAAACAACGCAGACGATTCGCATCGTACCCACCCCCGTGGACTACTGGATCTGCACCACGTTTCCGCGGGAGAGGAAGTACCGCGCGTGGTTCCTGGAGACGTTTCGGGACCGCCCGCTACTCGACTGCTACCGGGAGTTGGCCCGGAAGTTTCCGCACGGATTGGCCGAAGTCCCGCCGCTCGCCGAAGAAATCTCAGGCACTGTGACGCGGGAGGCACAGCCGTGATTGCGCCGACTCCATTCCAGAGTCTTGATTCCGGCAACGCAGGGGAGGCATCGTGATGGTCGCACTCGGAAGCGCTCTGTTTGGGTTCTTCTTCATCCTCTTCTCGTACTTGCTTCTCACGGCCAGGACGAGGCGGCAGACCCTCGCCGTTGCTCTCATCGGAGTCCTCACGGTGGCGCTCGTCGCTCCGCCGCCAGCGCATGCCCAAGTCCTTTGGGCCCCCATCACCACAGTCTTGAACGTCATCAAGGTCGTGATCCAGGCGGGGCTGAGCGCGATCCGTTTGATCCATTCTGGGAACAACAGTTTCTTCAAGCAGGTGGTCTGGCCGGTTTCGCTGATCAATGGCGCAAATGGGCTGGTCACCCAAATGGTTGGGCAATACAGGATTCCGATGCAAAGCATGTTCAAGATGAATCTGAGCAGCGCCACGCTCGCGAATCCGGCGGCGCTCGAGAGCCTTATCCGAAATCACCAGACCAGCGACTTTGCCAGCCTGCTCACAGCCTACGGGCAGATGTATGGGGGTGTTCCCGCTGCCACCGCGGCGAGTCCCGGGGACCGCGCCATGATGGACATGGACGACGCGCTGGCACTCGACAACTTGAAAATGCTCAAGGCCACGGACGCTGCCGGCGACCTGACCTTGCAGGCTGCCGTGGGGATCGAAAATGGCGCGGGCCAGGCGGCGCCTGGGTCCGCTCCGTTCCTGACGGCCAGCGCAGTCGTGGCAACCCTCCAGAGCCAGGCCGTGACACAGAAGATGATCGCGGCGGAACTGCGCCAGGAAGCAGCCCGTTTGGCCCACGACAATGCTCTTCGTAAACAAGGAACTGTTTTCTCGGGGAATGTGAATACGCAGATCCTGAATCTGCTGCAGCGACACTAGAGAGGTGAAGAACCATGAGAAAAGCGAGAGAAATCCTACAGAGAGGCCTCGAGTGGGCCTGGACTTACAAATTCCGCCTCGCAGTCCTGGCGCTTGCACTTTGGCTGGTCGTCCCTCAGCCCGCCGAGTGCCAATTCGCAAGTCCCTGCTGTGCCGTTCTTTCGCTGGGGTTGACGTCGATCGGCGACACGCTGAAAAGCGTCGTCGGCGGAGGGCTGAACAATATTCAGTCCATCGACCAAGATACGCAGAATTTCCAGCAGGGCGTGGTATGGCCGCAAAGCCTGATCGGCCGGGCCCAGTTGCTCGTCGGCACCGTCCAGAGAATCTACACGCAGATTCAAGGGCTCAGCAGAATCTCGGTGCGCAGCGCGACCTTGCCGGCTACGCAGCAGCTCGAGCAGATCCTGCTTTCAGGGAATCCCAGCTTGCTCGGCCTGACCAGCGCTCAATATTCAGCAGTCTATGGGCCCGTGCCGAATGGAACGGTCGCCTCGCCCCAGGCGCGGAACATGATGGACATGACCGATGCGGCTGCCCAGGCAGCGATGAAGCGGGCGATCGAAATCGATGCCCTCTCGGACCTGGAGCTCCAGGCGGCCAATCAGATCAACCAGAGCATCCAGACGGCGGCCCCCGGCAGCGCCCCGATCATCGAGGCCCAGGCGGACGCCTGGCTCGTTCGCGCCAACGCCTACACGCAGGCAGCGACGGCCGATTTGATGCGGTTGCGGGCCATTGACCTGGCCAACTCCAGTGCGGACCTCAAGAACGGTGCGGCAAATTCAGCAGCCATCCAGCAGCAGATTCTTAACATTCTGACGAGGCACTGAGCCATGTTTTACTTCGAGCAGTTGTTTCAAACAGCTTTGAACGGGATCGACAGCGCCAGCGTGACAGGGGCGGTGCTGAGCGTGGCCGGGGCCATTCTTCTGCTCAGTTTCCTTTACAGCGCGTATGAAGCATTCGCAGCCGGCGGCGACGTGCGCATGCTGGCCATCTCCGGAATCAAGTACCTGATCCTGGGCCTCGTGTTTGCAAACTATGGCTCGGCCTTTCGAGGCGTCAACGGGATGTTCAACTCCGTGGCGGATTACATCTACAACTCCAGCGGAGCGGGCGACGTGTTCTCGAATTGGATGAACCAGATGGCGCAGTACTGGCAGACAAATGGAAATTCGTCCGTGTGGAGCCTCGTGACCGGGCTGGCTTCAGGCGTAGTCAGCCTGATTCTGATTCTCGGCGCGTTCGTGATCTTCCCCTTCTGCTATCTGTTGTTTACGGTGCTCTATGCGGTCTACGGGTCCATTCTCTATGTGACGGGACCATTTATTCTGGCACTGCTGCCCTCGCGGGGCCTCGGGCAGTTGGCCCGAACCTATCTGGTGAACATGATGACATTTCAGGCTTGGGGCCTGATCTACGCCATCATCCAAGTCCTCATGTCCGCTGTGAATCTCTCCAGCATCAATGCCGTCCTGAACGCGAATGGCGTTCTGAACAGCTTCGTGGGTTCCAGCCAGATGATGCTCCTGGCCATGACCGCCTGCCTCTTTTCTGTCTCGATTGCCTTGATTCCGTTCATGGCCAGCCGGATTGTGCGCGGGGACGTCGGCAGCACGATGCTCACAATGGTTAATGCTGTGACGACGGCTGGCAGCATTGCGGCGGCATCCTTCGTCGGCGCAGGCGGGGGGATGGCGGCTGCCCACGGGGCGGCCGGCGGCGCGGCTCCTCCACCGCCCTCACCATCGATAGCAGCTCCTTCGCTCGGCAGTCCCTCGGCACCTCCAGTCCCAGCGGGAGGCGCGGGCAGCGCTGGTCTCGCAGCTGGTGTCTCCGCCTCGTCCACCGCACCGATTCCCGGGGCAGAGGCAGCGGGTGCACCGGCCAGTGTGTCCGCGGGCGGAAGCGATAGCAGCGCACCAGGTCCCACGGGTTCACCGTCGACGCGAGCTTCGGCCGGTCCCTCGCAGCCATGGTCCAGGCCAGGTGTCTACCTGGGGTTCAATGTGGCGCACTCCCTGGCATGGCACGCGGGCAACTCGATCGGAAGGGCCTTTCGGCAGGGGTGATCGCAGATGCAAAGGACGAGCCGAGTCGAGCGATTTCCCGAGATGACCTCGTACACCAAATACTACGAGCACGACGGCATGCTGCGTGCGTATGCAAACCGCGCCATGGTGCTGGCCATGGCCTTTGCAGCCCTGGCACTGACCTCTTTGGGTTTCGCCATCTATGTGCGTTCGCAGCCGCCAACGGTCATTCGGGTGGACCCGGACGGCAATGCCACAGTGGTTGGCTTCCCCCGGCCTGTTCACGTCCCGGTTGCGGCCAATGTCCAAGATGGGGGCTCGGGTGTAACGCCAAACGACCTAGAAGGAAAAGCCGTTGTCCGGCAATTCCTGGGACGCTACCTCTCGTACACGCCGGACACGGTGGATCGAAACTTCGCCGAAGCAGTGAACATGATGACCGCCAATCTCCGAACGCTCGCCATGAACAAACTCCGAGACGACGATGTCGTTGGGAAAATCAAGGAGGACCACATCATTTCGGACTTCGAGATCCGGTCCCTGGAACACGTGAAGGGAACTCCTTGGACCTACGTCATCTTCGGCGTCAAGGAAATCCATCGCGTGAAGAGCGGGAGAGAAGTCACGGACCAGATCGTCGGCCAGTACAACCTGCGCCTGGTCGAAACCGCCCGCTCGGAAGTGAATCCTAGCGGGCTTCTCGTCGCCGAGTATGGGGAACAGCAGATGGTTGGTGACCACGAAGCTGGGCTCCTGCAACAGAGCGCGCTCGATAAGGACCGGCAATGACCACTGTGATCGCGAGTCAGTCAGGCCCGGTGAGCAAGGAAAAGGAGGGTGGAAGCGTGACGACAGGAGCGGCAGGAGTGCTCAGCGAAACGAAAGACTTGCAGCCGGCGCACCCGGCACGCGGGTCACGCAAGCCTCGCGTGGGGCAAGCGAACGGTGCCGAGGGGCAACGCTTCTTTTTGGCCAAACCTGGAAGCGCCAAGGGCGTCCCCGAACTCGGCAAGGAGTGTGCGACCGAGGCTGAGGCGATCGTGGAGTCGCTGAAGGCGGGGCTAAGCTACTTCGCTGTCGCAGAGTGGCGCGGCATGGCGGATTTTTCCGGCAAAAAGGCGAAGCTGACAAAGGAAGCAGTTACGCGAGCCTCGGCGCCCGGATAGCCAAGATTTCGTCACAGACCGACGTTGGTCTCGTGAGAGCCGTCCACAAGCTCCAGTAATTGTGGATCAGTGCTTGACGCACTCGTGGTGTGTCCTTTTGGGCCCGCTTCGTGTGAGTCGGCAAACTCCTGGTTTGTTCTTGCCGGACAAACAAAGGAGAAGAAGGTGGAGCAACGGCGGTAGTCTAGCCGTTGAGGGCACCTAAACAACCAAGCCTGGTCCGGTTCTTCGCGAACCTGACCGGAAACCGTACCTCGTTTTCGGCCCAGGACAGCGAAGAGACCGGCGGCAACGGCCTCCTTCTCTGTCCTCTGCCGGACACACAGAAGGAGGAAGAAATGCCAGCAGAAACGGTAAGTGCAATGCCCGTGCTTACGCTCGACATCAACGAAACAGGCCAAGTGAAGCGGAGGCTGCCTCGACTGGCCCAAGCGGAGCAGTTGAAAAACACGCTCCTCGAAGGGCTCTATCCCGGCATCCGCGTCGCACGGCTCAACGTTCCGCCAGGACGCCTGGAGGATTTTCAGGAGGCCCTGGTGGAAAACTCCATGAAATCGGTCGAAGTGGATGGCGTGCGGTACCGGTTGATCGGAGCCAGCGCTTCGGCCAAGAGCGGGAAGTTCTACGCCGTTGACGAAAGCCACGAAAAGGCCATTGCCGATCGTTTCCGGCGCTGGCCGCAAGCCGCCATCACCTACTTCGGCATCCTGGTGTCGCCGTGCAAACAGCGCCTCCAATTGCCGGACGCGAAAGTGATGGTGGTGAAAGACCATACCCTGGGCACGAACGATTGCCGCGGTTGGGTTTCGCAGTCGCTGTTCGCGCGGTTCCACCTGCCCGGACATCGCCTGTATCAGTTCCGGCTGGCGTTCGAAAACACCCAGGCCAAGGGTGCCTGCAAAGTGATACCGGATGACGTTGCGGAAACGCTCGGAGCCGACATCATCCTGCCCGAATCCTGCGTGAAGCCCGAGTACAAGCAGTCCTCGCGGTTTCTCGATTTCTTCCACTGGCGGCGGCCGAAGGTCGAGGTTCGAACTTTCCGAGGGCCCGTGGTCTTCGGCATCCGCGACCTCTCACAACAACTCCAGCTCCAGACGAGTTACACGCTCGTCGAACATGCACCGTGGGAATCTATCCAACTCGAAATCCTGCCGTTCGCTATGGAGCAAGCACGCAAACTGCGGGATGCCTGCCAGAACGGGAAGTACGACGAAGTGATTGACCTTCTTGGCAGTTCCCCTGCGCAATCCCCAGGTGAGGCGGAAACCGAGTCCGAGTACACCTCTTTCGAGCACACCGTGGTCGAGGCCGTGTTGAAGGTGGATTCGAGCGGCTACCTCATCAAACACCCGTACATAAATGCGGCCCTGAGCCGTCTGCTCGCAAAGTGGACCTTCAAACTTTGCACGGGAGGCGGCTTCAGAATGCCGGGCTTCGCCCTGGCTGACGACGGCTTCCTTGCGCTGTATCAGGGCCGGGTCGTCGCAGCCTCGGACTGGCTCCCTCGGGACCACGCCATCAGTTCGGTCCCGTGCAGGAAGGGCTTGGTTGTTCGCTACCCGATCCGCATGTTCGAAGACTTGCTTCCTTACACGCGGCTTTCCGCCGAAGAGGCGCTGGCCGCGATGGCGGAAGCGATCGAGGAACAGAATGGCTGCCAGATGGACACGTTGGCAGTCGCGGACCTTCTCGAGCGGCAGATCAAGCTCATCGGGACGTTTACTCTGCACAGCGAAACGGCCGCAAAGAACGGCGGGGACTTCGACTTCGACCTGATTGCAGTGGTTGAAGGCGACCGCTTCCCACGCTTTGTGGAAAGCCGATTCGCGCATGGGGACCGGCACGAAAAGGGCAAATCGAAGCCGGCCAAGAAACAGAGTCCCTGGTGGAACCTCGCCCAGGTTGCCAATCAGGCCAAGGGCAATCAGATCGGTTCGATTACCGACTTGAAGACTTCCTGCCTGGCAGCCGGATTCACGGGGGAAGCCTACAGCCTGGTCGACGAGTTGCAGCACGCTCTCGACAGCCTAAAACACGGCACCGAGGTCAACCAGGAACTCATCGCCGAGATCCGCAAGAAGGTGCCTCCGGCACCTTGGCTACAGCTCAAGAACAAGGAGCGCGTATCCGAGATGCCGGTCCATTTCGAGGTGCTTCCAACGGACAAGATCGGCCACCTCTACAACGTCGTTCGCAAAGAAGTCGAGGACTTCTTCTCGTCGAAGCTGCCCATCGGCGACTTTCACGGGCTGATCACGGGTGAGAGTTTCACCCGCGAGATGTCCCAGGAATGCCGCTTGGTCAGCCGAATCTATGCGGGCGAAGTCGGAAAACTCATCAAGGAAAAAGAGGCCTTGGACCAAGCCGCGGCTGTCGCCGAGGCTGAGTATGAGGCCAAACGGCATGACCCTCTCGCCAGGAATGAGGCACGCGCGAAGCGCAATGCCGCCCGGAGTGCGGTCCACGCCTACAAAGAACGGTCCCGTGAGGAGTTTCAAGCCTTGCGGTCCATCGTTCGAGCCTGGGGAGATGGCAAGAACGACAATCGGCGAGGCTGGTGCCAGTCCCTGCACGCGATCATCTGTGCCGGGAAAGGAAACGGCTCACTGCTGTTCCATGCATTCCCCCAGGAAATCATCGACAAGATCGCGGAGGAGACCGGCAGCAATCCCGTGCAGGTCTCGGTCCCCGATCTGGTGGATGGGGAAATCGAATTCGACGAGGACGGCCGTGTGTTTCTCGTTGAACAGTTTCCCAACGGCGACGGCACGACCCACGAACGCAAGATCTTCCTCCTTCAGATATCCAAGAAGGGCGAAGTGCTCGTGGACGGCAGGTCGGTCGATCGCGTGCAGCCATTCCCGATGCGCTACGGGTCCGGAGCGATTCGCGATGGCAAGCTGGTCTTCAATGATATCCGCCAGCACCCCACCGTGAAACGCTCAACGGTGAACTAGCGGTTCACCATCAAGAAGTCAGCGATGTCCAGGGGGCCTGAAGGTTAGGCCTCCTGCGCATCCTCTGTTGAGCAAGGCAAGGAGGAGGAATGAAGAGGATTTGGATTATCTGTCTGGTGGTGGCAGCCCTTTCATGGCCTGCTTGGGGACAAAAAATAGAACTTCAAAAGCCGGACCGGCGGGAAATCGTCCACGTTCAAACAGCCCTGAATCACCTGACCGTCCTGGAGATGAACGAGCCAGTCAGTACAGTTGCGGTAGGCAGTCCGGCATTCAAAGTCGAGTGGCGTGAGAACAAAGTCTTCATCCAGCCCACGGAAGAGAATGTCGCGACGAATCTTTTTGTGTGGACCGCCTCTGCCCGGTTCAATTACGAACTGGAGGCCGCCGGACCGATTCCCCAGATGGATTTTGCGTTTGACCAGCCCCCTCTCGACCCGCCTGCGGCCAAGGCTTCCGCAAACCGCGTGGATGCACCCAACGGAGTGTCACCAGCAGATGTGTTAATCGGAAGCAGGCCGGTGCGCCAGTACGGATCGACGCCGAACAAGCAGCGGGTTGCTGTCTACTTGAGGGACTCGTTCGAGCATGACGGCCAGCTCTTCATCCGCTACACCGTCGAGAACGGCACAAAGAGAGCCTACACCACAGGAGTTCCACGGGTGGTCGCGCTGAGTGCCCCCCGGTATCGCGAATCGCTTTACTCACTGTCGAATTTCCAGCTAAGCCCCAAGGAAGCGGAGCGCGTGAAGAACAACGGCGCCACCCCCGTCGAAATAGCGACTGGTGAGACCCGAGGCGCCCGACTCGATCCGGGGCAGGAGATCTCGGAGGTGGTGGCCATAAAGCTGCCGCAAAGCCGAAGCGGGCCAACGGTGCTCCGCCTGATTTTTCCGGCAGGGCCTGAGGGTCCGGTCACGGCCACACTGGTGCTTTGAAATGGCGGAGCGCACTTCACTGGAAGAGACCCGAATCTGGGTCGAGGAGTACTTCAAAGGGCGGCTGGAACTCGGCCTCTCGGCGGCCATGGTGAATCTGGTGCTGGAGCCTCGGAACCCCTTTGCGCTCGAAGCACGGCGCAAGCCCCGAGCTGGATTCGTGGTCACCGCGATTCTCATTGCTGCTGCTCTTACTTGGTTTGCTTGCTTCAACCTCGCGCCTTGAACGAGAGACTTCCGGGCAGGTGTGAATGCGTCCCGTAAATCAAGAACCGCGCGAGCATCCGCCGCTTCTCGGGAGCAGTGAGACGATCGTCGTCGTATTGCTCGTCGCCGGTAGCTCGTTCACTTGGTACCTCGCCCACGCGCGATATCACTTCACAGGGCCTCAAGTCTTGGAGTTTGGGGGCTATCTGGCCCTAGTTGCCACCGCCGCGCTTTCAACAGCGTATTGGCTGGTGACCGCGCGCTCTCGCCGGGAAGCACAGTGGCCGCATCCCCCGCTGGTGATCGCGCACAGGAAGGATGAGAGACACAGCGAGGAGGCACGGCGCCAAAACGCGGTTGTCCTTGGCTACGACGTGCATGGGAGGCCGTGGTTCTGGCCGGACCGTGTGCGCGTAATGCAAGGCATTGTGCTCGGAATGACCGGGGCCGGGAAGACGACGCTCCTGCGGAACATCATTTCTCAGGACATGGCCCGGGTCGTTGGCCCTCCCGAGAATCCACACCGCATCCCCATGGTCATCTTCGACGGCAAGGGGGACATGGAGTTCTTCCACGACCTGCTTCCCCACATTCACCGCGCCGGCCGGCTCGCCGATCTCCGAGTATTGAATCCCGCCCGCCCCGACATTTCCGTGCGTTACAACCCATTTCACTCGAGCGAGGAAGACTATATGCCGGTGGTCAACATGGTCTTCGGCTCGTTCAACCTGCACGACGAATTCTTCGGGAAGCATCAGTTGAACTACCTTGCCGACATCGTCCGCGTGCTGGTCTATACCGGCCTCAAGTTCAATTTCTACGACGTCCTGGTGATGGCCATTGACGAGCAGGTGCTGCGCGAACAGGTTGGGAAGGCGACGCGCCGGATCGAGCGAGACTCCGGCATTACCACCCAAAAGAGGCTGAACTTCGAGATGTCGGTCAAAAACCTCTACCAGTCCTTCCAGGACCGGGAACGCGTGCCCAAGATCCAGGGCCTGCTCAACGAATGCATGACCTTTCTCGACGACGAGCTGAGCGTCATCACCGGCCCGTATGAAGAATTGCTATCCATCGATGAGGTCATCGAGAAGGAGCTGATCCTTTTTGTGGCGTTGAACATCAACAAGAACACCGAGCCGGTGCGCGCACTTGGCAAAATGTTGCTTCAGAATCTTCAATTGGCAGTAGGAAAAAGGTACGAAAGTGAAGAGCAGCGCTCCCGAACCAACCGGCCGATGTTCAGCGTTGTGCTCGACGAATTCGCCCCATTCGGCTATCGGAACTTCTCCCAGATCCTGCAAACGGCCCGGGGGACCAACACCGCATTCCTCTTCTCCATGCAGAGCCTTCCCCAACTCATGCAGGTCGGCCGGGGATTCAAGGAAGACGTCACCTCGGCACCGAACACCACGATGACCCTGCGCACGCGGGATGAGGAGACGGCGCGGTATTTCCTCCGCGCGTCCGCAGAGCACCCGGTCACCCGCCGCAACCTCTCCATGCAGCGCTGGAAGCTGTTTGGGTATGAGACCTACGAGGAAACAGGACGCGCCGTGGACATTCCGGACAAGGAAACGCGCGCCCTCGATGAGCACATCAAGAATCTCCCCAAAGGCCAGATGGAGATTCTAATGACCGACGACACCCGAGGCACCCTCCATGCGCACTTGCACGTGCGACCGCCGGCAGATGTCCAGGTGCCCCATTTCAAGCCTGAGTTGTATCCCCGGCTCAAACACTCACGTGCGAATTCGACGGGAGCCAATCTCCGCTTCAAGACTCCCGATCTGGCAGCGACGCGCCATGGGCGCCGACCCACGGGAGGTTGGAGAGCATGAGTGGTCGAATCGCATGCGCAGTTCTGGCGACGTACATAGCTCTCTTGCCCGCCGCCGCGCAAGGACAGGCTCCACCGCAGCCCTACCGCGGCCGAGAAACCTGGTACGAGTTTTTGCTCCGGCAGTTCAATCCCTCGAACTTTAACTATGGCGCCTGGCTTGAAGAGCGGCGTCAGGCTTTCCTCGCGGCATCCGTCAAGACACCCTACTTCTGGTACAGCCTGGGGGTAACTGCGGGGCTGCTGTTGATGCTGCTTGCGTATGCCAAATTGCAATTGGACCACCGGCGCAGCATTCGGATCACCGCTGAGATGCTGGCGGACGTACACAACCACGACCAGTACTCGCGGCAGGCGGCAAGGGAAGCCATCGAGAAGCACAACCAACACATGGAGCACTGTAACCGCGCCATCGAGGCTGCGGAATCAGCAGATGGCCGGCCAGGCTGGGGTGGTATGGAGTTGGAAGGCCTGCGAACCGAGTTGCAACGCGTCGCGGCTCAACTGGATGCTACCACGCAGGAGCGCAACAAACTTCAAGAGGAACTTCGGCAAAAGGCACTGGTTGTCACCGACCTTTCGCTTCGGCTCGATGCTCTGGCCAAGAAAATGAACGGCCAGGGAGAGTCGCGGGCCGCTGTCGCCACCCAATCACCAACTGACGCCGGCGGGGATGGCGTCAGGCTCGTCGGCCACATCAACAGGTTGCAAGAAGAGTTGTACGCAGAACGGCAAAAGAACCGGCGCCTGAAGGGTGCGTAAAGCCATGCTGGTCACCATCACAGGCTTCGGGAGTGTTTGGCGGCAGCGCCTTGGAAAGGACCAAAGCGACCCAAAGCGGCTCGCGCACGCGGCGTACTTCAACACGACCGGCGTTCCCGTGAACGGCAAGATCCGCACGCGGCCGAAGATCGTGGGGCACGTCCGGTTCAACGGCATCTGTGGTTTCGATCCAAATCATCCGCTCAGGATGATCAACACTGTTTTTGAGTGTGCCGAACCCTGCGTCTGGCAGGGACAGAATAAGATCCTCTTCGAGCGCAGGCTTCCAGCCCCTCAACAGCCTGACTACTTCCTGGTTGTTGTGCGAGCATCTGAGATTGGCCACCTGGACGTGGGATCTCCGGCATGGAGGTCAGAGGGAACGCTCTTGATTTCCTTCAGCGAATGTCGGGGCCAACAGGAGGTGATGCTGTTGATGCCGCCTGGCAGTTGGCTTCGCACGGAAGTCGGCAGATTTGCCTTGAAGCCCTTTATTTCCTGGCCCTGGAGCGCACGCCTCCAGCTCGAATCCTTCTAGCGATTGGCTTCAATGCGGTATCCAAAGGACACGATTCAACTCAACCCGTCCCGAGACCTTCCACTCCTGCGCCAGGTCCTGCACTCGGAATTTGTCACGCACTCGCAGTTATTCGAGTTCATGCGGTTAAACCACCATGAGCGCAGCCGCAAGTCTTTTGATTGGAGAGTTCGCAGATTGGTAGACCGCGCGCTCCTGTGCCGTCAGACAAAACCCGCCTGCACCGGCGAGTTCGTTTATTCCATTGCGCGAAGCGCCGCGGCGCTGTTGCAGAGCGTGGGTGAATACTGTTTGGCTGGCCGAGGTCAGAGCAAGATACGGGAGGTCGAACCGAACGTCTTTCATGCCATCGGACTAAATGAAATCCATCTCGGCGTGCTCCGGGCAGGCGCGCTCGTCCGCTGGGTCAGTTCCATCGAGATCCGTTCACAAAATGAGTTGACCCAATTCGGTTTTGCTAAAGATTACGACGCAATCTTGACCGTCAGGAACGACAGCGAAGAGCAACGCTTTGCGCTGGAATATGAACGCAGCCCGAAAGCGGTGCGGTACTACAGGGCTCTTGCAGCTTCCCTTCGACACGAAGCGCGGGTGAACTGCGTGCTCTATCTGGTCACCAGCTATGATCTGATGCGATTCGTTTCCGCCTTCTTCACGGAGCGATTTCCTTTGGTTCTTTTCGGCCTTCTCAAGGAATGGCACGCGCATCTCCTCGACATGCCGGTTTCCAATGATTGCGGGAAATGCGCCATTCCACTTCGGGAAGCTTTGAGAGGCGCTGGTGAGGGAGTAGAAGTCACGCCGAAGTGAGTGCAGCGGTTGGGCCGTTGGTTGCCTTTCCTTTACATCGCTATTGAGTGGGCTTTGCCCATCCTCGAACTTCCGGAACTGACTGAGCGGACTGGACTTCTGTATTTACTATTGTGCGTTTTGTTCCTTCCAGTCCGTGAAGGTAAGCCTTGCATCATCCGCGCATCTTGTTCCAATGTGAATGAGCATTGGTCACGCAAGCGAGACGGCGTCACAGATTGAGGCAGACCAACACCGCCGCCCGGAACATCACCCGGCGGCAGGTAGCGGCGCTAGTGGCTCATGATGTCGATCGCAAGGAGAGTAATGTCGTCTAATTGGGCTAGGCCGGGAGCCTGTCCCGACCACCCCCACAATTGGCTGATCAAAGCCTCAACAAGGTGACCTGCGCCAAGACCGTGATTAGCCTCAATGAATTGTCTGAGACGGCCTCCTCCGAAGTGTTCCTCTGCAGGGCTCTTGAATTCGAGGATGCCATCCGTATAGAGGAACAACCGGTCTCCAGCCTCGAGAGGTAATTGAACGGAAGAATACGTAGCTTCAGGGAACAGACCGAGAAATAAGCCGTTTTCCTGGAATTCGCGAGCCCTGCCCTCACGTTTACGCCACAAGAGCACGGGGGGATGCCCTGCGCCGGAGTAGCTCACAATGTCCTTTTCCAGATCCACGAATAGGTAGGCTGCGGTGACGTAGTCACGCCGAAAAATTCCGCATAAGGACCTATTCAATCCAGCCAAGACCCGCGCTGGATCGAAAGCGTGCGGGGTTTGAGCGGGGAGTGCGATCTTTAGCATTGAGGCGATCAGCGCGGCAGCTAGGCCGTGTCCTGAAACGTCGGCGATCAAGATCCCGAGATGTCTTTCGTCGACGGAAATGAAGTCATAGAAGTCGCCGGCCACTGTGCTCATGGGAATGCAGCGAGCCGCAATGTCCAGGCCCTCGATCTTGGGAGTGTCGCTTGGCAGGATGCAAAGCTGAATTTCGCGCGCCATTTCCAGTTCGCTGTTGATGGCCTTGAGCTGGCGGGACAGCAGCTCACGGGCTTCCCGAAGTAGGATATGAGTCCTAACCCTGGCTTTCACAACAGCAGCAGAAAACGGCTTGTGAATGTAGTCGACAGCACCGACGTCAAAGGCTTGCGTTTCGTCCTTGTCTTGGGTCTGTCCGGTCAGGAAAATCACCGGGATATCGCATGTCTGGGGGCTCGCTTTTAATCTCCGGCAAACCTCGTAGCCGTGCATCTCGGGCATCTCAACGTCCAACAGGATTAGGTCGGGTATTGGCGCAGACTGAACTAAGCTCAATGCATTCGTTCCGCTCGTCGCCATGCGGATGTTGTAATCATCTCTGAGAATGAAATTTGTCAACCGGATGTAAGCCGGCTCGTCATCAACAATGAGTAGCAGTTTCTTGTCTACCATCGTGCTCATCGTTCGCAAGCCCCATCCAGACCGCGTTCGCCTCAGGAAACCTGGCACAACGAAGTGCCATGGTACTGCTCTTCATGGCGACCGCTCGATGGAGAAGACTTGCTCCTGACAGGGCCTAGGGAAACGAAGGTTTCGAGCAACATATCCACTGGGATCGCCTACTTCTTCTCGCGGTAATCGGTCGTTCTCTCTGGGCCTGCCCTTGTCGGCAACCTCGGCGAGCACCTCTTCCACGCGACGCGCCAGATCCTCGCGATTGATAGGCTTGCGAAGGATTGTGATGCCGCTTTCCATGGTCCTGTGGCAAGCAATCATCCTATCGGTATAACCGGACGTGAAGAGCACCTTCATTCCCGGTCGGAGGAGCGCGGCCCAGATACTAGCGTCTTGTGCTGTGCTGCGTCTTGGCTTCCGCTCATCGGAAGACCCAGTCCGCTGGATCGCCGATAAACTGGAAAGCGTACTGTTGACTAGGTGTACCGGGCGATTGCACACGCGCAACGCGGGCCTTCCCAGCGAACGGCTGGCCCGTGGCGATGAGGAAGACCTCTACGATTCCCCCCTCCTTCAACGGGGCGGCGCACGGGCACATGAAGCCATGCGCGCTCACATTCTCGGTGAGAGTGAGCGATTCGAATGGTTCTCCCGTCGCGTTTGTTCCCCGAATCCTTAGCCTTAGCCTGAGCCGGACTCGGGGTTCGGCTCTGCGCTCCCGCTTTTCGCCCTCGAGAACCTCCGAAAGGCGGGCCTCGAGCGCGTCGAAGTCTACCGGCTTCTGAATGTAGCCCTTGGCTCCGAGGTTTTCGCAGAAGTCCTGATACCGCATGGCCGATTCTCCAGAAATGATGAAGATGGGAATGAGCTGGGTGAAGCTCAGAGAAGACAAAGTCTGGCAGAGCTCGAAGCCGGAATACTTCGGCATCATCAAGTCCAGCAAAATCACGTCCGGCTTATGCTGCAGCGCAAGAGCCAGAGCCTCCTCTGGAGTGCCGGTATCAATGACCTCGTAAGAATCCTTCAGGCGAAATCGGAGAACTTTCCGCTGCGATTCATCATCGTCCACGATCAGGAGTCGACGCATTCCATCTCCATTCTCCCGCGCTGCTTCAATCGCCCTGAAGCGGGAATTGGGCACTCTCTCAAGGCTTGCTGTTGCTGGTAACCCCGGAGAGCACTTCTTCCATCCGGCGCGCCAGATCCTCGCGATTGAAAGGCTTGCGAAGGATTGTGATCCCATTTTCCAGGGCCCCGTGGCGAGCAAGCACTCGATCGGTATAACCGGACATGAAGAGCACCTTCATTCCCGGACGGAGGGGCACCAATCTGTCGGCCACGGCGCGGCCGCTCATCCCTGGCATGATCACGTCGGTGAGGAGCAGGTCGATCGGGGAATCGGTTTGCCCTGCGATCGCCAGCGCCTGTGCCGCATCCACTGCTTCGAGAACCGTGCAACCGACTTCCTCAAGCATCGTGCGGGTCAGCTTGCGCAGGGATCGCTCGTCCTCGACCAGCAGAACCGTTCGATGGATCTGCGCAAGCCCCACCGGACTTCTGCTCTCCGGTTTGTCCTCAATCGCTTCCTCGACCCGGGGCAAGTAGATTTTGAATGTAGTTCCTTTTCCAATCTCGCTTTCCACCCAGATGTATCCGCCACTTTGCTTGATGACGCCGTAGACCGTCGCCAGCCCGAGTCCGGTTCCTTTCCCCTGTTCCTTGGTGGTGAAGAAAGGCTCAAAGATGTGGGATTGAAGTTCTGCGTCCATGCCGCAGCCGCTGTCGGTTATTCTCAGCATGACGTAAGCCCCAGGTACGACGTAGGCAAAACGATTCACAGTGGATTCGTCCAGTTCGGCGTCCTCCGTCTCGATCGTCAGCTCTCCGCCTTGCGGCATCGCGTCCCGCGCGTTGACCGCCAGGTTCAGGATCACCTGTTCGATCTGCCCCCGGTCCGCTTTAATCCTTCCGAGTTTCGAGGAGCGAGAAATACTGAGCTCGATGTCCTCCCGGATCAAACGCCGGAGCATCTTTTCCATTTCGGCGACAACCGTGTTCAAGTCCAGGACCTTCGGCTCGAGAACCTGTTTGCGGCTGAAGGCCAATAGCTGCTGGGTCAGCGTAGCCGCCCGTTTGCCCGCGTTCTGGATCTCGTCAGCCGCTTCACGAAAAGGATCGTCCGGGGCGATTCGTAGCTGCAGGGCTTCACTGTAACCAATGATCACTCCCAGAAGATTATTGAAGTCGTGGGCGATTCCGCCCGACAGCCTTCCGATCGCATCGAGCTTTTGGGAGCGATACAGTTGCTGCTCGAGTTGTTGGCGCTCCGTGATGTCGCGATTTACGATGACGAGTTTTTCGACTTTTCCTTCAGGGTCTTTCACCCCGCTGGCGGTAGACTCCAAGACCAGCCAGTGCCCGTCTTTGTGACGGAGGCGATATTCCAGACGCCTCCCAATCCCGGTTTGCCGGGCCTCTCTCGCTGCTTCCATCACCATCTGCCGATCTTCCGGGTGGATTTGTTCATATGCGGAAGTCTTTCCCAGCTCTTCTGCCGAATAGCCGAGAATCTTCTGATAAGAGGGACTGTTATAGAGCCGGTGGCCGTCAACATCCACAACCGCAATCATGTCCGCCGCGCTTTCGCTGATCAATCGGAACAGTTCTTCTCGCTCTGCCAACTGTCTCCGGATACGATGTATCTGAAGCTGCTGAAAAATTACATAGACATCGAATATCAACACCAGACCCACCAGCGCACGAACCGCCAGGTCAGTGTTCAAGGAGTAGTCGGATGTCAGTTGGGGAAGAAGCGCCGGAAGCAGGACCAGGACGATTCCCAAAGTGAGCAGCAGAGTGACGAGAATCCCAAACGAGGACAGCCACCATTGACGCCGCTCGACCCAGCGCAAGCTGGCCGGTATACGCTGAACCCCTTGCTCGGGATTGCCCGCAGCGGGTTTTGGCATTCGTCCTTCCTCATCAAGGTCATCGGCGAAACGGAGTGAAAACTCTAGCTTGGGGGGAACCTCAAGCATTCACTTGCAGGCAACCGCCCTCGCCCCTCTTTTATCCGTGCACGCGCCCTGCGATTGCAGCAGGGTGCGACGGGTCATAACGCCTGAATTTGCATCGGATCAGCGAATTGCAAATAAGCTAGGTAGGTTCTGTGGGGAATAATTGTATCGGACTGAGATACTTGTTCCTAGTTGGCACTTATGAGTCTCCCGAAATCAGCTGCTCTGGGGGCCCTTACAAATCGATTGAAGTCTTCTGTCCACCTCCTCCCGGCCACACTGCGACAGAGAGGTTGTCCGACTTAACGGTGCCTCTGTTGAGCAGTTCGAGTTCGAGGTTGTGCCTTTCTTGTTAACGAGAACTGGTTATTCAAGATCTAGAAGATTGGCGTCGCCCAATTGTGGGCTTCTCTTTTCCAATTGCCAGGCATTTTGGCGAATCGAGGTCGCAGGTCGTGTGGGGTCTGCTGAGGACGGTTGGTCAGCTTCGGGCAAGGCTCCGGGAACGGGCTTGCCTCTGCGTCGCCATTCTCTGGGCCATAAACAGTAGCAGGCTTCTGTCCTTTTCGTTGATTCGGCCGAGTAAGCGCTGCAGTTGCGTCAGGAGGCGCGCTTCTTTTTTCGAAGATCCCCACACTATGTCGTCTGAGGTCCTTCTCTTGGGAAGGCGCGGGAGTGCTGGGGGCTGCTCGCCGTCGTAGAACAGTTGATAGAGGGGCACTTCCAGGGCCCGGGCAAACTTCTCGATGGTGTCCAGCGCCGGAACGGTATGACCGTTCTCGACGCGAGAGACGTAGCAACGGATCAGGCCAGTCCGCTTTTCGATGTCGCCTTGAGAGAGGTTTTTCTCCTCACGTATAGCTCGTAGGCGGTCTCCAATAATCATGCTCTCCCCCTCGTCTTCAAGTCGCTGACTGTAGGCCCAGACTATAAACCGAAAGTTTGCGGGCGGCCAGAGACGTGATTGGCGGCCCAGATCCCTTGCTGCTCGGTCACATGGTTGTGAGGCTTTCCGGTTCGGCACAAAGCGTCGGCCGGGCATTCGAATCTACTTCAAGGTCGAAAGGAGGAAGTCCATGTTCGGAAAGATGAATGCAGTTCCAATCGCTGACCTGGCACATGCCCCGGATGACGTCGGTGGGTCACTCGAGGGAGCAGTCGCAAAGCTCCTCGAGGTGACCGAACATCCGGCAATCGCGAAGTGGGTCCAGTTCCCGAAGGCCCTGTTGTTGTTCCTGCTCGTTCCCGGGGATCCCGAGTCCGGCGCCTTTTACGTGTACGACCGCCGTTCCATGGTCTGGTTCTGGGTGGACTTCGAGGACGAGAAGTTCGGCGGCTACAACCTCAGCGACTTCGACCGGCTGGTGCGCGACTGCCGGTTTCTGGACTTGGTGGAGCGTCCTCAGCTTTTCACGGGTCACAGCCCTTGGGTGCTTCAGACCGGTTCTAGACCGCAGCGGGAAAGCGCACCACCGGGGGGCCACGGCCAGGAAGCAGCCTGAGGCCTGCCAAAGCCCCTCGCCTCACTTTTTTGACAAACCCACAGTTCAGGCTTAGGAAGGGCGCGAGGCGAACCTCGCGCGGATTGCTCGGAGGGAGCCGTGGATATCGCTATAAGGGCTACCCCGGCGCTCGTAAAGGCCTACGGCAGGCTCTTTGTGAACCGCCGGGCTTATACGCTTCAGTCCATGCGCCCGCGTCCGGAAACGGGCCGCCACTATTACTTCCGGCCCCAAGCCAGGTCCGCAGGTGGAGCACTGAGCCTGACCGCAGCCACAATCCAGCGCCACTTAGAGGGCGAGATCACCATCGGGCTGTATTCCATCAACCCCGCCACCCAACGCTCGAAGTGGGTTGCCATCGACGCGGATTACGGCGGGGCGATGGAGGATCTGCTCAAGCTCCAGTACTACCTCCTGGAAGACAAGGTGGACGCAGCTCTAGAAATGAGCAAGCGGGGCGGTCACCTCTGGATCTTCATGGAGAGGCCGGCGCTGGCGCGCGACTGCCGAACCTACATCTACAACCTGGCCCTCCGGCTCGGCGTGCAAATCAAAGCCGCCGGGCCGGTCGAAGGGATTGAGATCTTCCCGAAGCACGACGAGCTGCGCCCCGGCGAGTTCGGCAATGCCATGCGTGGGCCGCTCGGAGTTCACCGCGGAGCGAGTCGGCGCTACTGGTTTTACGGAGCCGATTACGACCTCGAAAAGCAGATGGGCTACTTAAGTCGCCTCCGAAAGATCAGCGAGGAGCAGCTCCGTGGGTTCATCGCCGGCAAGACCTTGCCGCCGGAGTTTGAACGTAAGCGTCCGCCGTCAGACGAAGGCGTTCACTCCTTTCCTGCCTCGGGCCGGGAGTTCCGAATCCTCGACCATGTGGGCAAGGTTCGGAAGGTCGGCCGAAACTACGTGACGCGGTGCCCATCGTGCTCAGAAGCAGGCCATGACCGGAGCGGCGACAACCTCGCGATCTCCATCGAGGACCCGCGGAAATACCTGTGCTGGGCAGGCTGCACGCGGGAAATGATTCGCCGCGCAATCGGATGCCCAATCCCCGCTCGGCGAACAGCGTGAGGACATTTGCAGGCAACATCGTTGGGAAGGAGGTGGGGAAAGTGGGCGATCTAGGCGCCGTAGTCACGCCCGAGAGCGGCGCTGCCAACTCTGGAGTGAAGGAAAGGAATCCGGTAGCCGCTCCGGCTCTGGAGCAAAACGAACGATTCGGCCGTGCGCAGCGACAGAGGCTGCCCGATGAGAGAGCTTCCACCACTCACAAATTCAGCGTCGGCGGCAGCGAAGGCTACATCACGGTGGGCATGTATGCTGACGGCCGCCCAGGCGAAGTCTTCATCAAGATGTCCAAGGAGGGCTCGACGCTGTCGGGAGTTATGGATGGCCTGGCGCTAACACTTTCGATTGGCCTCCAGTACGGCGTGCCCCTAAAGGTGCTGGTGGATAAGCTCATCAACACGCGCTTCGAGCCTTCCGGCTTCACCGAGAATCCACAGATCCGCTTTGCTAGCTCCCTGCTGGACTATGTGGGGCGCTGGCTGGGCGGGAGATTCATCTCAACGAGTTATCTGAAACTCAGCACGGGGATTGATGGTGACGTGAAGAGCGCAGCTGCGGGCTAGACCACCAGTTCTACGGCCTGCTGCTAGCCCCTCCAAGGCTTCAAACAGATGCGGAAGCGTGGCAAACAATGGATCATTTTCAGCGAGTTCAAGATTGCCATGACAATTTGTCTTACCGCGGGAGCATAGTCTTCAGTTTGTCCTTGTGTGGAGATTCTGCCGCGAAGTAACGGGAGTATCTCTCCGCATCCTTCCAAGTGTCCCACCAGATGTAAAGGTCGATCAGATGCTTCTCCTTTTGAATCCGCCCTTCAGAATACTGCTTGTAGATTGGCTCATCCGCACCACCTTTCACACGAAACAGACCCGTGAGAACACTGTCTAGGTCTCTGGCGTCAGAATGGGTATCTGAGTTTGCGAACACCAAGATGTTTGGGCAGACGCGGTCTGGATTCACCGCACTGAATTGCTGTGCCGCCTCGTGGATGTGATTGCTTATGCGGTTGAAAATTGGGTCTTGGCGAACGCCGCCGACGATTGCTCCAATCGGGGTATCCACAAGCTGCTTCTCCAACCTGTCGTCTTCCTGTACATGCTTGGCTTCGCAATAAGCTACAAGGACCGCCCCGTTGAAAACACGGAAATCCGGCGTCTTGGTGAGGCGCATTTCCTGTTTGCTGAATCGCTTTGGCCGTAAGACCCGGCGTTTCAAGTAGTCTTCAGCGAATTGTTCGGCTTCATTCATCAGTTTTCAAGTATCCACAACTTCATTTCCCTGGCAAGGTAGGGAACCATCGCCGGGTCCTCTGAAAGCGCTCGCACGTTTGCCTGATGAATGAACGTGGGAGTGACCCTCGTGCCTCCCCGCTTCTTTCTCTCTTCACCCACAAGACCTCTAGAGCTTTTCTGACCGGCGCATGGATCCTCCAGGCCTCATTCAGAAAGAACCCGAAGGTCCGCGTATGTGAATTGCCTCGCGCCGCGGGCTTTCGAGTTGAACCAGTAGACCCAAAGGAGAAAAAGACAGATGGACCAAGCCCAACTCATGGCTCATTGCGGGAGTGCGAAGATCACCCGGGAAGAACTGAAGGTGATCTCAACGCCCGCGGGGAGTCCAACTCACCAACCGATTCCGCACTGCGAGATCGTCGGAGCCCTGGTCGAAACCCTGAGCTTCCGGCAAATCTCGGTAATGCGGGAGGAATACGCGGTTTCGGGAGACGGCATGAAGCTGTTCGGTGTCCTCGACCTGGAAACCACCTTCGATGGATGCCGATTTGCAATCGGCGTCCGCAACTCCAACGACAAGTCCATGCGCCTGGCCCTCACGGTCGGGTACCGGGTGTTCGTGTGCGACAACATGGCGTTTCACGGGGATTTCACTCCGGTGCTCGCCAAGCACACCAAGAACCTGAGCCTCGTGGATATCCTCGCGGTCGGGGTGGACCGCATGCAGCGGAACTTCGACCCGATGAGGAAGCAAGTCGAGGCCTGGAAGGGGACCCGCCTCCCGGACGAGTCCGCGAAGCTGGTCATCTACCGGGCCTTTGTAGAGGGCGAGTTGGATGTTCCCAAACACCTGGCCCGCCGCGTTCACGACCTGTATTTCAATCCCCAGATCGAGGAATTCGCCCCGCGGACGACTTGGACTCTCTCCAACGCGTTCACGAGCGCGTTCAAGGAACTCGATCCTATTCCGCAGTTCAAGGCAACCGCGAAGCTCGCATCGTTCCTCGAGGTTGCCACAGCGAACTCAAACTCACTGCAGGCGGGCTAGTTCAAGAAATGTCGCCGCAGGCCCAAGGGGTCCTTGGGCACGAGTCGCTTCTACAGACTACTTCCCTGGCCCGGTTTGATCGTGGGCCAGGGAAGGGTCTGTTTGCATTGGTGAGTACTCCCGGCGTCGAGTCAAGGGGAGGTATAGCTGCAAAAGGATCGCGTTCTTGCAATTTCGAACAACCGCAAATTCCAGGTGAGTTGTGACGCCGACGGATCAAGTCGTTTTCGTTGTGAGACCAATTCGTTGTAGGTGAAGGTGGGGCAGCACGTGCGACGGCGCAAGGTCGAGGAAATGTGGGATTCATTCAACCTCGGCAAGGTGGACCAGACGTGGTTCCTAGACTTGGTATTGCTGATGGTCCGGGAGGTGGGTTCACACGGCTCGCGGACCGTCCTGCGCAGCGACCTTGCACATTTGCAATGTCCGATTTGAAGGACCCTCAGCAGCGACCGTAGTCTAACAACAACCAATCGGTAGATATCGCAGGCTTTTGTATCTTTCTAAATATGTCCTTGACATAACAGATGACGGCATATATATGCTGACGCGCTAGTTGTTCTGCTGGAAGCCGGGCCAAATCGGTCGCAGATGGGAAGCGAGGTCAGAGCCCATGCGTTTGAGCCCAAGCCGCAGGTCGAGTCTTAAATCGCAGCTCGCACCGGTTGCACTGGCACTCCTAGCCTCATTCTTGTGGTGCCCTGAGCTTAACGGCCAGGCGCCTAGCAACGCCTCGTTTGTGCGCAGCGACACTTCGACCCAGGGGAAATGGCACGGCGCATACGGCGCAGATGGTTATTCTGTGGCAAACGATTCGCAGAATCTTCCTGGCTACGCCTCATTCTCGGTCCAAAACCAGGCGAATTGGACTTGGGCGGCCAGCACGACGGACGCAAGAGCGCTGCAAACGGGCAGCGGCGTGGGGAGGATTGTGGCCGCCTGGTACAACAATCCCAGCTTTAGCTTCGACGTCAATTTCACGGACGGGAATGCGCATCAATTCGCCCTGTACGCCATCGATTGGGACGGCCAAGGAAGAAGTGAAACCATCCAGATTTCTGATGCCTCGAGTTCATCGGTTCTGGACAGTCGCTCAATCTCCAGCTTTTCAGGTGGAGTCTATTTGGTCTGGAATATAACCGGACACGTGACTGTCACCGTCACAATGGCAGCGGGCGTCAACGCGGTCGTGAGCGGAGCGTTTTTTGGAGGTAGCAGCACCATCACTTCGACCGCGGCGTTCCTGCGCACCGACACGACGACGCAGGGGAACTGGCACGGCGCTTACGGGGCCGATGGCTATTCCGTAGCCGAAAACTCCCAAAGCTTGCCGGGTTACGCGACATTCTCGGTCCAGAACCAGCAGGACTTTACATGGGCCGGCAGTACTGCCGATCCGAGAGCACTTCAAACCGGGGACGGTTTGAGCAGGATCGCAGCCACTTGGTACAACAACCCGAACTTCTACTTTGATCTGAACCTGGCGGATGGGAACACCCACCAGGTCGCGCTCTACGCACTGGACTGGGATCAACTGAGTAGGGCCGAGACGGTTCAGATCCTGGACGCGGCAACAGGCGCTATCCTGGACACAGAGAGTATTTCCAGCTTTTCGAATGGAGCCTACCTCGTCTGGAACCTTTCGGGGCACGTGAAGATCGCGGTCATTCTGACGGGCGACGCGAATGCGGTGGTGAGCGGCGTGTTTTTTGGCGGCAGCACTGCAATCATCTCGAACGTTGCCTTCGTGAGGACGGACACGACGACGCAGGGCAACTGGCACGGCGCTTACGGGGCCGATGGCTATTCCGTGGCCGAGAACTCGCAGAGCCTGCCCGGTTACGCGACTTGCGCCGTTCAAAACCAGCAGGACTACACCTGGGCGGCGAGCACAGCGGATCCCAGGGCGCTCCAAACGGGTGACGGTTCTGGACGAATCGCAGGCGCTTGGTACAACAATACCCCGTTCAGTTTTGACGTGAACTTCACGGACGGAAACTCCCACCAGTTCGCGCTCTATGCAGTGGACTGGGATGGCCAGGGCAGATCCGAAACCATCCAGGTCCAGGATGCGGCGACAGAAGCCCTCTTGGACACCCGGAGTATCACGAACTTCACGAACGGCGTGTACCTGGTGTGGACTTTCTCGGGCCACGTGAAGATTGTCGTCACGTCCAGCGCCGGTCCGAGCGGCGTGGTGAGCGGGGTGTTCTTTGGCGGCGGCAGCACGATTACCTCAAGCGCGTCGTTTGTGAGCACGGACACGGGCACGCAGGGGAACTGGCACGCCGTCTACGGAGCCGACGGATATTCCGTGGCAAGTGACTCCCAGAGCGTGCCGGGGTACGTGTCTTTTGCCATCCAGAACCAGGCGAATTGGACATGGGCTGCAAGCACCGCAGATGCGCGGGGACTCCAGACAGGGAACGGCTTAGGCAGGCTTGCAGCCGCCTGGTATAACAGTCCGACTTTCAGTTTCGACGTGAACATCACGGACGGGAATTCCCACAAATTTGCGCTGTTCGCGGTCGATTGGGACAGCCAGGACCGGTCCGAGGTCGTGCAGGTCCAGGACGCAGCGACCGAAGCGGTTTTGGATACGCGGACACTCTCCAGCTTTTCGAACGGTGTGTATTTGATCTGGAATTTGTCCGGGCACGTGAGAATTCTCGTCACTTCCAGTGCGGGCCCGAACGCCGTGGTCAGCGGCGTGTTCTTCGGGGGCAGCAGCACGATCACCTCTTCTGCTGCTTTTATTCGTACGGACACGACCACGCAAGGAAGCTGGCACGGCGTCTACGGAACAAATGGCTATTCGGTGGCCGAAGACTCGCAGAGCCTGCCAAGCTATTCGTCCTTTGCTGTGCAGAATCAGCAGGACTATACCTGGACCACGAGCACCACGGACCCAAGAGCCCTGCAAACCGGGAGTGGTTCCGGAAGTATCGCTGCGGCTTGGTACAACGACCCCAGCTTCTACTTCGATGTCAACTTGACCGACGGAAACTCCCACCAAGTGTCTCTCTACGCTCTCGATTGGGATAACTCCGGCCGCTCTGAAACGATACAAGTGTTGGACGCCGCGACGGGCGCGGTACTCGACAGCCGGAGCATCTCGAACTTGACGAACGGTGTTTACCTGCTCTGGAACCTCTCAGGGCACGTGGAGATCAGCGTCACTCTGGCCGGGGGCGTCAACGCTGTGGTCAGCGGCGTGTTTTGGGATCCGGTTGCAGGAAGCTCCGGTGGAAATGCGCCGCTGATTTCGTCGTCCTTGTCCCCCAGCTCAGGAGTCACAGGCACATCGGTGACTATCACGGGGAACTACTTTGGCAGCAGTCAGGGCACAAGCACCGTGACGTTCAACGGAACGGCGGCCGCAGTGTCAACCTGGGGCAGCACGCAAATCGTTGCCTCGGTGCCGGCAAGTGCCACCACCGGGCCGGTGGTAGTGACAGTGGGAGGCACGGCGAGCAATGGCGTGAACTTCATCGTTACGCCAGCCATCAACAACATGTCGCCGAACTCCGGATATCCGGGCACCTCCGTGACCATCAGCGGGTCAGGTTTCGGAGCTACGCAAGGTGCGAGCACTGTTACGTTTAATGGCACACCCGCCGCCCCGACAAATTGGAGTGCGACGTCGATTTCGGCGAACGTGCCCACGGGAGCGACAACGGGGAGTGTCGTGGTCACGGTGGGGGGAGTGTCTGGCAACGGACTTCCTTTCACCGTGACAACAACAACGGGCGCAAGCGCAGGCGTTACGGCGACGGGCAGCCTGAACACGGCCCGCAGCGGACATACGGCGACTTTGCTCAGCAATGGATTGATTCTAGTCGCAGGAGGCAACGGCTACAGTGGCAGCTTAGCCAGTGCGGAACTGTACGACTCAGGGAGCGGGACGTTTACTGTCACAGGCAGCTTGAACACCGCACGCCAACTTCACAGTGCGACCCTCCTGAACAACGGCATGGTTCTGATCGTAGGAGGTTTAGATAGCAATGATGACACTCTGGCGAGCGCCGAGCTGTACGATCCCGCGACCGGAACCTTCACCGCCACTGGTAGCCTGAATACCGCGCGCTACGTGCACACCGCGACGTTACTGAACAACGGGATGGTGCTGATTGGAGGTGGTTACAACAACTCGAGTGGTGTGCTAGCCAGTGCCGAACTGTATGATCCCGTGACCGGAACCTTCACCGCCACCGGTAGCCTGAATACCGCGCGCTTCGTGCACACCGCGACGTTACTGAACAACGGGATGGTGCTGATTGGAGGTGGTTACAACAACTCGAGTGGTGTGCTAGCCAGTGCCGAACTGTATGATCCCGTGACCGGAACCTTCACGCCTACCGGCAGTTTGAACACCGCACGTTACCTCCAAACGGCAAGGCTATTGAACAACAACAAGGTTCTGATTGCAGGCGGCGCAGACTCCGACGGCACCCCCCTAGCCAGTGCTGAGCTGTACGATCCTATGTCGGGCAACTTCACGTTCACCGGCAGCCTCAACACCGCACGCCAAGAGCATACCGCGACGCTGCTGAACAATGGAATGGTGTTGGTTGCAGGCGGCGAGGATGAAAGCAGTGACAGCTCGACTAGCCTGGAGTTGTACGATCCCTTATCGGGAGTATTCATATCCACCGGCAGCCTCAACACTGCTCGGCAAGAGCACACGGCGACCTTGCTGAACAGCGGGACGGTTCTGTTCGCGGGAGGTTATGGTTCTAGCAGTGTCGTTGCGAGCGCCGAGGTGTATGTGCCGGCCACGCTAACGCCGGCAGGTCTTGTCTCGGTTGCGGTTAACCCGGTTAACCCATGGGTTCCAGTGGCCACGGCCCAACCTTTTGCGGCCACAGGGACATTCAGCGACAGCAGTACACAGACCTTAGTTTCGGTGACCTGGAGCTCTTCCAATAGCACGATTGCCACGATCACCAGCGACTCCACTAACTACGGCCATGCTTTTGCAGTAGCGGCTGGCGCGGCCACCGTGAGCGCATGTGCAGGTTCGGTGTGCGGCTCAACCGCAATGATGGCAAGTCCCTCGGCACTTGTTTCCATCACGATCACGCCCGCGAGCGGAACGATTGTAGCGGGGTCTTTGTTACAGCTTCAGGCCAGGGCCATATTCGCGGATGGTGGCACCGAGGATTTGACTCTGTTCGTGACGTGGAGTTCGTCGGCTCTTACCGTGGCCACGGTCAATTCAGGGGGCTTGGCGAGCGCGCTGGCCATAGGGACCACGACTATCGCGGCTGCCTCCGGTACGGTTCAGGGAACGGCCACGCTGACAGTGACCTCGCCAGTTCTCGCCTCGATTGGGGTGGCGCCGGCGAATCCCTCGATTGCCGCGGGAAACACACAACAGTTCACGGCCACGGGGACCTACAGCGACGGGAGCACGCAGAATCTGACGAGCACGGCGACATGGAGTTCATCGGCTCCAGGCGTTGCAACGATCCCTGCGGGAGGTCTGGCGACGAGTCTGATAGCGGGCACTTCGATCATCAGCGCGACGATGAGCGGTATCGCCGGCTCGACCACGCTGACGGTGACGCCGCCGGTGCTAGTGTCGATTGCGGTCACACCGGCGAATCCCTCGATAGCAGTCGGCAACACGCAGCAATTCACGGCGACGGGGACGTATAGCGATGGGAGCACGCAGAATCTGACGAGCATGGCGACATGGAGTTCATCGGCTCCGGCTGTTGCGGCGGTCAGCACGACGGGCCTAACGATCGCCTTGGCCCAAGGGCAAGCAACGATTCAAGCGGCAGTCGGCGTCGGCGTGACCAACGGCTCGACCACGCTGACGGTGACGCCCAGCCCGACGGCAGGCTCTACCGCAACCGGCAGCCTGAACACAGCCCGCAGCTGGCATACGGCGACCCTGCTGAGCAACGGATTGGTTCTGATCGAAGGAGGCTTCGACAGTAACGGCAAAGTTTTGGCGAGCGCAGAGCTCTACAACCCCACGTCTGGAACTTTCGCGCCAACGGGCAGCCTAACTGTCGCCCGCGCTGGGAACACGGCGACGCTCCTCAATAACGGAATGGTTCTGATCGCGGGAGGCCAGACCGATCACGCTGGCGCGCAAACCGCTGCTGAACTGTACGATCCGGCGACGGGTGTGTTCACCGCGACCGGCAGTATGAATGCCGCACGAGACACGCACACCGCAACGCTGCTGAACAACGGAACGGTCCTGATCGCTGGAGGTTTTGGCATCGACCTCGAACCTATGGGAAGTGCTGAGTTGTACGATCCCGTACCAGGAACCTTTACTACCATCAGCAGCCTTAACACCGCGCGCGGCGGGCACACCGCAACGCTGCTGAACAACGGAATGGTTCTGATCGCGGGAGGCTTTAGCCCCAGCGGATTGTTAGCAAGTGCCGAGCTATACAATCCCGTGGCTAAATCCTTTACTACTACCGGAAGCCTAAACACGGCGCGCAGAAGGCATACGGCTACGCTGCTGAACAGCGGAATGGTTCTCATTGCCGGAGGCTTTGACAGTTACTCCAACACCGTAACCAGTACTGAGCTGTATGACCCCACCTCGTCAATCTTTTCATTCACGGGCTACCCGATTACTGCCCGTGACGGATACTCGGCGACACTGTTAAACGACGGAATGGTTCTGCTCGTGGGAGGTTATGACAGCAGCTTCAACATTTTATCCAGTGCGGAACTGTATGACCCGCTCGCCGGGACGTTCGGCACCACCGGCGGCCTGAGCGTTGCTTCATACTATCAATCCGGGACGCTCCTGACCAATGGAACGGTCCTGATCGTTGGGGGCTATGACAACAACGGCAACGTCCTGGCCCGTGCTGAGCTGTATCAGCCGAGCGCGCTGACTCCGGCAGGCCTCGTCTCGATTGCTCTGAGCCCGGTCAATCCGTCAGTTCCAATGGCCACGGCCCAAGCTTTTACCGCCACGGGGACATTCAGTGACAGCAGTACACAGACATTAGCTTCGGTTAGCTGGAGCTCTTCCGATAGCACGATTGCGACGATTACTAACGACCCCACCAATTCCGGTCACGCTTTTGCACTAACGACCGGCTCGGTGACAGTGACGGCTTGTGCGGGTTCGGTCTGCGGCTCAACGGCAACGACCGGAATTCCCGTCGTGTCGATTGCGGTCACGCCCGCGAATCCTTCGATTGCCGTTGGGAACACGCAGCAGTTCACGGCCACGGGAACGTACGGCGACGGGAGCACGCAGAATCTGACCAGCATGGCAGCCTGGAGTTCCTCGACGCCCAGTGTGGCAACGATTGTCCCGGGAGGATTGGCGACAAGTGTCACGACAGGAACATCGAGTATCAGCGCGACGATCGGCGGTGTTGTCGGCTCGACCGTGCTGACAGTGACCTCGCCGGTTCTTGCCTCGATTGCGGTCGCGCCCGCGAATCCCTCGATTGCCGCTGGGAACACGCAGCAGTTCACGGTCACGGGAACGTATAGCGACGGGAGCACGCAGGATCTGACTAGCACAGCGACGTGGAGTTCGTCGGCTCCGGCTGTGGCGACCATCAGCACGACGGGCTTGGCGACCGCTGTGGCCCCAGGGCAGACAAAGATTCAAGCGGCAGTCGGCACGACCAACGGCTCGGCTGCATTGAATACGTTGACGCCGGCAGGCTTCACCGCATTCGGAAGCCTAAACACCGTGAGCTCCTATCAAACGGCGACGCTCCTGAACAACGGCATGGTTCTGATTGCGGGCGGCGATGGTTCCAGCGGCGCCTCGGCAAGCGCGGAGCTGTACAATCCCGCGACCGGGACCTTCACCTCCACCGGCAGCCTGAACACTGCGCGCTACCAACACATGGCAACGCTGCTAAACAACGGAATGGTGCTGATTGCGGGCGGATACGATATGAGTGGTCACCTCTTAGGCAGTACGGAGCTATACAACCCCACAACTGGGACCTTCATCTCCGCGGGAAGCCTGAACACCGCACGCGCGTACGGCACGGCGACTCTGCTGAACAGCGGAACAGTTGTGTTTGCGGGAGGTTATGGTTCCAGCGGCGTCTTGGCCAGCGCGGAGCTGTACAATCCTGCGACCGAGATCTTCACCCCCACCGGCACCATGACCACATCACGCTATCTCCACACCGCGACACTGCTAAACAACGGAATGGTTCTGATTGCGAGCGGTTACGATAATAATGGCGACCTCTTAACTAGTGGAGAGCTTTACGATCCCACAACCGGGACCTTCACCCTCACCGGAAGCCTGAACATCGCGCGCTATCTGGACACGGCAACGCTGCTCAATAATGGAATGGTCTTGATTGGAGGTGGTTATAACGACTACAGTGGTGGTGCTGAGTTGTTCGATCCCACAACCGGGACCTTCACCCTCACCGGCAGCCTGAACACCGCGCGCTACCAGCACACGGCAACGCTGCTGAACAATGGAATGGTTCTGATTGCGGGCGGATACGATAGTAATGGCAACCTCTTAGCTAGTGTGGAGCTATACGATCCCACAACTGGGACCTTCACCCTCACCGGCAGCCTGAACATCGCGCGCTACCAGGACACGGCGACGCGGCTGAACAACGGCACTGTGCTGTTTGCAGGCGGCTTTGGCTCTAACGGCGCCCTTCTTTCCAGTGGGGAGCTATACGATCCAGCCACGCTGACTCTGCCAAACCTTGTTTCCATCTCACTGACTCCGAGCAGCCCCACGGTTCCTCTCGGTACCGCGCAGCGCTTCACCGCCACCGGCACGTTCAGCGACAGCAGCACGCAGCAGCTTGCTTCGGTAACTTGGAGTTCATCAAACACAGCGGTCGTAAGCATCACTGATGATGCCAGCAATCTCGGTGCAGCCTTCACCGCCGCGGCGGGCTCGGCGATGGTGACTGCGTGTGCCGGCCCGGTGTGTGGCTTTACAACGCTGACCGTCGGGCCGCCGGCCCTGCTGGTATCCATCGCGGTCACGCCGGCAAACGGGACGTTTGCGGTTGGCTCGTCGGTGCAGTTTTATGCCCTGGGTACCTACTCAGATGGCAGTACGCAGGATCTGAGTGCCACTGCAACATGGAGTTCGTCGGCTCCCAGCGTGGCATCAATCAACAACGTAGGGCTGGCGAGCGCGGTGAGAATAGGGCAGACAACGATTCAAGCGGCAGTGGGCGGGATCAACGGCTCGGCCACATTGACGATTCTCCTGCCGGTGATCTCCAGCATTTCGCCAGCATCTGGTGGGATCGGCACTGCCGTGACAATATCCGGAGCAGATTTCGGAGCTGCAGGCACCGGAAGTGTGATTCTCGGGACTTTGGCAGGCACCGTGCTGAATTGGACGGATACGCAGATCGTCGCCCTGGTAGCTTCCGGCTCTGGCTCGGGGACAGTGCGCGTCCAACAGAGTGGGATCAGCTCCAACGCAATAACTTTTACTGTCATCTCTGAGCCATCTTTGACAAGCGTCTCACCGACCAGTGGTGCAGTCGGTACACAAGTGACATTCGCAGGTTCCGGTTTTGGCTCTGCCCAAGGTAGCGGGACTGTGTTGCTTGGAAATGCCAATGGAATTGTGGCTAGCTGGAGTGATTCGCAGATTGTGGCTACGGTAGCCGCAGGCTCCTCCACCGGCTCCGCCCAGGTACAGCAAGGAGGGATATGGTCGAACGGCGTAAGCTTCGCCGTCAATACACCCGTGATTGCGACTGTATCACCGACTGCTGGGCGGGCTGGGACACAAGTGATCATCACGGGATCGGGCTTCGGGGCAGCCCAAGGCAACGGAAGAATATTGCTCGGAACCGGGAATGGCGTGATCCTGAGCTGGAGTGATTCGCAGATTGTGGCTACGGTAGCCACTGGTTCCTCCACAGGCTCCGCGCAGGTACTGCAGGGAGCTACGTGGTCGAACGCCGTAAACTTCTCCATAGTTACACCCACGATTACGAATGTATCGCCGGCCTCCGGCGGGGCTGGCACGGAAGTAACGATCACGGGATCGGGCTTCGGGGCAGCTCAAGGCAGTGGAAATGCCTGGCTGGGTAGCGCTTACGCCTCGATTGTATTCTGGAGCGACGCGCAAGTTGTGGCCACCGTGGCGACAGGTTCGGCCTCTGGTTATGCGCAGATTCTACAGAATGGTGTTTGGAGCAATTCCGTTCCGTTTGGTTCAACCACACCTCTTGTCGCGTCCGTAACACCCACATCTGGTAGTCCAGGAACAGAAGTCACCATCACTGGGTCCGGATTTGGATCCTCGACCGGAACGCTTCAGTTGGGAACCCTACAAGGCTCTGTTGTGAGTTGGAATGATTCGCAGATTCTTGCGGTCGTCGCCTCGGGTTCGCTTACGGGAATTGTCCAAGTTCAACAGAATGGCATGACAAGCAATTCCATCCGCTTCGTGGTCCCGACCATCGGCACAGGAAACACTGTCGCGTTGGTGCCCAGCCAAGCAAACCTGCTCGTCGGCCAAACCCGCAGTATGCAGGCTCTAAGTCCATCGGGCACCGCCGTGACGGGACTGGCATGGAATTCCAGTGATTCCACCGTGGTTTCCCTGTCAACCGATGACCCGCCCATTCTCACTGCGCTTGCTCCTGGCCACGTGACCATCACTGCAGGCGACTCGTCCTGCGACATCACCGTTTTCGCTGGTTCTTCGCTTCCCGTGGGTACTGTGATCTGGTCCGCACCAGGTGACGGATCAGGAGTATATTCCATCATTCCGGCCGTACCCAGTCCGTCCGGCTTGGCAGACACTTTCGCTGTACAGAATTCTGGTAACGTGCAAGCGATCACGAGTGATGGCTCTGTGGCTTGGACCGCGAACGTGGGAGGTAACGCACTTTACGCCGATTTCCTGGGTGGCTTGGTGGCAGTGAATCCCAATACGATAACCAGGTACGATGGCGTGACAGGCCAGCAAACATCTCAATACACTTACACCAATCCGGGGGGCGGCCTAGTTTATTTAGGCACCGACGGTACGATCTTCACCATCGATGGCGATTCCGTCGTCGGAATTGATCCGACAACTGGTAATGCCAAGTTTAAGATTCCCATGCAGGAGGGCACCGCTACTCAAGTCGGCACTTGCGAGGGAGGAACTTCAGGAACCAGCAACTCTCCTCCAACTGTGGGACCAGCAACACTGGCGGGAGACGGATACCTGTACGTTTTTTACTCCTACGTCAACGGTGTAAGCACAAATATAAACTGCAACAGTGCAGGCACAACGATGACGACGCAAGTATTACTCCGCGTTGGGCCGAGCGGAGACTCAACGACATTGACCCTAGGGAGCTATACAATCAGCGGTCAAACAACCTATTTCCTCAATGAGATCCCTTTAGGTAACGACTATTTCTATCTTATCGACGAAGGATTTACAAGCGCACAATCGGAATATGGAAACCCTTTATATATCAGTGGAATGTCTACAAACGCAGATCAGGGTATCATAGCGTCGTGGTCTACGCTAGGAACCGCTGCATATTGTTCGTCTGAGACCTTTTACTTTCAAGCCCCTCCCGGTAGCAATATACCACCGGGTGAGCCGGTGGTTTCTGGATGCGTTGCTGCTACTCCTGGCCAATCAGGGCTGATGACCATTGGTGCCTCGGGCATCACGAGCCGAACAATCACAGCGGACAACTTCGGACCTGTCCTGCAGGGGTCGGACGGAACTTTTTACGGGGGCAACAACGAAGCTTCGCTTAACGCGTTTGACCAGTTTGGAAATGTGAAGTGGAGCGCCAATGGTTACACCCCGGAACTGCTAACCGCGGATGGCAGCCTGATCGCGCAATCCAGCACGGGACAATACGTCACCTTCGACCAAAACGGCGTCGCCACCGGGCAACTGGCTGCCCTCCCCACTTACTCTTGGTTCGGAAATGCGTATCAGCTCGGCTCCTCCGTTGAGCAGGTGGCCGCCTTGTCAATCAACTACGCGCCTACCTTCGCTGCGATTCTTAATGGCAATAACTCAGCGAATGGCACTCCGGTGCAACAGGAATGGTTCCCAGAGCTCGCTAGTTGCCATAACCCGATTCTCAAGCCTCCTGTTCCCTGCCCCGGCCCGAAAGAGGCCCTCGATGACGCGGCTCTCGCTGTTAGAAGGCTTGTAGGGGGAAACTGCCCAGCCTGCGTGTCGTTCGTATTCAACAAACTCCTTTCTTACGACCCACAATTTACCCAGAGTAATTTCTCTGCGTATATGCAGCATGGCAGCGCATTCTACGATGGAACCCGTTCGACGATTCCGGTGAAGGAGTTCCAATGCAGCGTGCCACTATTCTGTGCCTTTGGTTCTGAACCAGTTGCGCAATATATGCAGGCAAATCAGATCACAGCGCTTTCACAAGCGCCGACTTTCTATGATGAGATGACAGTGTTCTTTAATCCATCGAGCGTGTGCCTCAACTCGGCAGGAACACCGCAGGGGATTCTGAACGAGGCAACGGTGTTTCACGAAGCTCTGCATGGTTTCACGGGGCTATCTGACACGAATTTGAAGTTAGCATTTAAAATAGATGCTGGACTATCAAGTCAGTATATTACTTATTATATTGAGGATAACGTTTTAGGCGGAGGCGCTAACACGTGCGGAAATTGAGCTTTGCTTTTATCCTCGCGCTCTCGCAATCGGCTATCGCGTTGGCACTCGTCATTTGGAGCCGTCACATTCCGGATCGCGGTTTCAGCTACGCACGAATTTATGTACCGATCCTTCTCGATGCCTGTCGGGGGGTCAGTGCCCCTGTTTTATTTCCAACGCGGAGTGTGGAAATTCTGGCAGTTGACATGCTCCATCTCCCTTGGGCAATTCCCCTCGGCGCCTTCGAGCTTCCTCTGGAAGCCGTACTCTTTCCCGTTTGTGTGTTTGCGTTGTGGTTCGCGGTTGGCCGCGTTGTCGAAGGTGGCTGGGCAAGGTCGAGCCATTACCTTGATGCCACGACGAAAGAAAAACTAGTGCTCGACTCTCTTCTGGTGCTCTACGGCGTATTCTTGTTCTCTGTAGGGGTGGCTGGGATTTGGGAAGCCCTGCGGTTCTGGCGCCAGTCTCCCCTCACCATCCAAGATGTGCGCCTTGTTCGGATCGTCATTTGGTCCTATTTATCCGAAGGTATCTTACCGACGCTTGTGCTGGCTTGGTCTCTCCCCCTGCTGTTCGTACCTGGGCAGAAACTCATCGCCCGGGCCCGCAATAATGATTCGCTCCCACTGGCATAGATCGCGACGTGCCATTAGCCCGGATTTCTCGGTGCGCCGCGAAAAGGCGCTTGATGTGCCCCCGCGCTCCGCACATGACCACACGACGCCTTGACCTCGGCTCGCCCCTACCGAAGGGCTCATGATGCAGCCCTCGATTTCTGTTCCCGTTTCTCTTCCCAGAGGCTCTGGAGTTTGCCGAGCGACCACCATGGTTGCCGATCCGACCGCGAGCGCCACTGCGGCATAGTTCGCAGCGAACTCTTCCGGCGTCCGGTATCCCAGGCTGCTGTGCGGTCGCTCCTCGTTGTACTCCTTTCTCCAGGCCCCGATCTTTCTTCGCGCCTCAAACAGATTCCCAAACCAACTCGCGTTCAAGCACTCCTCTCGTAACTGTCCGTGAAAACTCTCCACGTGCGCGTTCTGCACTGGCTTCCCCGGCTCGATGTGCACCAGTTCGATCTCTCGCTCCAGGCACCAGGCCAGAAAATGCCGGCTGGTGAACTCCGGCCCGTTGTCGCAACGAATCAAGGCCGGTTTTCCTCGCTCCGCCAGGATCTGTTCCAGCATCCGGGTCACGCGCCGGCTGCCCATGCTGGTGTCCACTTCCAGAACCAGAGCCTCCCGCGTGTACACGTCCAGCACGCTCAGCGTTCGGAACTTCTGCCCGCTCTCCGCCGCATCATGCACGAAGTCTAGCGCCCACTCCTGATTCGGCCCATTCGGCGCGGGCCGCGGCGCTCCCGTGCGCACCAACCGTTTGCGCGTCTGCGCCGGATCATCAGCCCCGCCTCCCGGTACACGCGATACACCCGCTTGTGGTTTACGCGCATCCCTGTTTTCCGCACCTCGATCTCTAACCGCCGGTACCCGTACCGCGGCTTCTCTCGCGCCGCCTCGACCAGCCGTACTCGCAACTCTTCGTCGCTGCGCCGGCTCACGTAGCGGTAGCTGGACTCCGCCACCACCAGCAGCCCGCAGACCCGTCGCGCGCTCACCAGGTAGTGCTCCGACAGCCAGCGCGCTTCTTCCCGCCGGTCTACGAGCTCCAGCCGTTTTTTTCGATCACCGCTTTCAGCATGTCCTTGTCCAGGCTGAGGTCCGCCACCAGCTTTTTCAGCCGCTGGTTCTCATCCTCGAGCTGGCGCAGCCGCTGGGCCTCGCCCACGCTCATCCCTCCGTACTTGGCCTTCCAGGCGTAGATGGTGTGCTTGGAGACGCCCAGCTCCCGCCCCACCTCGGCGGCGCTGCGCCCGGCCTCCATCTGCTTCAAGGCCCCGATCATCTCCACTTCGCTGTACTTTCGCTTCGACATGCTTCCCCCTTCCGCCCGAGAATGCGAAAATCATATATGCTCGTGCGCGGATCTGGGGGAGCAGGTCAGTTGGAGGTGGGAGAAGGGCCCGTTCTGGCGAGACCATCAGGCCGAACGCTCGGTATCAGCGGCGCGCGAAGCACGTCCGCTGAATGCCGTCGTTAGACAGTTCCTCAGGTGCAATCGTACCGGTCGCTAACCCGCACACGATGAGTCAGGACCTCCACCAAGATGCCCGGCTTAGGTATCCAGGATGCATCAAGGCTCTCGCGGCGATCTTCCAGCTACTCGCCGATCCGAAATGTCTGGCTTCCGAACGCCGCGGCGACTTCGGAGTGCTGATCCACGAAGGCCCTGTTGCTCTTGTCGCCGGCCTCGAAATGATTGTCGTAACGTACCTGCGTGTGGCCCTTGGGCACTCGCCTTACAGCCTGGTCGGCCAACAGCTTGATCTGCCGGGGAGTACGGCCTGTCAGAACTGCATAGTATGCAGCGAACTTCTCGACGTCTTTGATAGACTTGCTCTCCTCCTCGGCAGCCTCCAGAATCTTTGAGGCGTAAACGCACACCGTATCACCCACGCCCATTGGCGGGATTTCCGCCCAATGCTGAGGCGATTTGAGCACTCTGTCCATCAAATCGTTGCCCTTGTATCTCAACCGGATGACCTCACCAAGCCTGCTCACTGTTCCCCCGCTACTTCCGATCAGCACAAATACCACCGGCGGCCGGCCCTGGACTTCGTTCAGGTCGAGCTTCTTGTAGATTGCGTCGTACGGCCAATCCTCACTCTTCCGACCGTCCACTTCGTCGACCATGCACAAGCACGGCAGCTTCGCTCCGGCCACAGCAGCCAACTTTCTCTCGCACGCTTCACGGTCGTCGCGGCTCAGATCGATCGGCACGAACGTGATACCGGATCCAAGAGTCCTCGCCAGTTCCTCGATGAAGAATGTCTTGCCACTCCCCGGCGAGGCGTAGATAAGAAAGTTCTCTCGGGTATGCGACTTCTCGCTCAGCGGCCTCCGGATCCGGTCGGCCAAGCCAACCAACGTAGAGCGATCTTCATTGGAAAACCGACGATACTTCCCATGCACCGACAACGCCCCCAATCGGAGTTCAGTCAGATCTTTCAGTACGAGCTGCGCCTGTTGCCACTCCTGGAGCACCGCCGCCTCTCGCCGCTTTTCCCACCCCGAATCTGCGAAAGGCAAGATTTCGAGGAGTGAATGCATATGAGGAAGGCACTTGTCCCACGCGCTCTCGTCTGCCGCTGAGGTTTGATGTGGGTTGACCAAGAGAGTACGCGCGCCAACTGTCTTGACGTGAACATCATTGATGTCGTCCCCGACGAATAGGACGTCGCTTGTCCTCACGTGCAGTTCCTTGGCCACCTCCCTAACGAAGTCGCCTTTGCCTTGGAAGTCAAACTTCGTACCGGAGATGGTGCCAAGCCGCTTGTCGGGCCCAATGTATCCGAACGTGTTTGCCTCGATCCGTCGGAAGTATCGGGTGCGGTCACCCAACACAGCGGCAATCACGTCCCATATTGATCCCGAAACGAGATAGGTTGGGATACTAAGCCGCTGAAGTTCCTCCATGCACTCGTCAAAATCCTGGATCAGCGCCAGGCCACTGGCGACGCTGATCACCGCATCGTAGTTGAGTTGTCGCGCCTTAAATTTTTCGAGGGTGATCCTGCACCATTCGGGATGGGTGATTTCTCCCCTGTAGAACTGATTGGCAAGCAAGCCGCACTCGTTGGCGTCGTATCCCAAATGCTCCCAGATTGCCTCCCAAGTGCTCCGCGTCGATCCCGGGTTTGCGAGGGTGCCGTCAAAGTCGAAGACCAAAGCCTTCGCTACCCACTTCTCGATCGTCCCGCCGGCAGCAACAGGGGACGTTTCCCTCTTCTGCATCTTCCGCTTCTGCATCTGCACTCCTGACCTAACTATCTAACTCTTGTTTAGGCTGACCTGGATAAAATCGGTCCTGGTCGACATAAGACAGCACGTGCTCGTAGACAAACAGCACGGCTGCAAGCGCCTGATTCTGCGTAGACGCGGCCACGTTCTGGCCGACGGCACTAGATGCGTCAAGAAACGGTTGACGTCGCACTCGGCCAGTTCGCGCGGATGAGTGCTGCTGTGAAACACTAGATAGCGGCGAATCCAGTGGAGGTAGGCCTCTTCGGTGCGGCGCCTGTACTGTCGGGTGCTCAAGGCTTCTACGACGTGGTCGTAGAACCTCGGTGTCCGTTGACCAGGGAATAACCCCAGCGGCGAGCACTGATTCCCGGTGGATTCGCTCATGACACGCGGCCTCAGGGAATACCGGGCAACTCGCCAGCGAGCATATCACACGGAGAAGGCCGTGTGCCCTGAACCGCCGCCGAGGAAAAAACATAGAACTTCGCCAGCCGCAACCCTTCATGCGGATCCCGCCTGCCAACTCCAGGATCGTCGGCAATTCGGAAGGAATCCTGGAGCCACGGCCTTGACAGGCGGTCATCTCCGCGGCCAGAGCGGCATCTCGCAAGGCGACATCTTCTTCGATCCGGCACCGACGCGTCAGGTCCGCGCCATTCGGAAATATTGTCACATTGTCCCTGGCGTGTTCACTCCCGTGCTCGCCAAGCACACCAAGAACCTGAGTCTGGTGGACATTCTTGCGGTGGGAGTGGACCGGATGCAGCGGAACTTCGACCCGATGAGGAAGCAGGTCGAAGCCTGGAAGGGGACCCGCCTACTGGACGAGTCCGCGAAGCTGGTCATCTACCAGGCGCCTTTGTGGAGGGTGAGCTGGATGTTCCCAAGCACCTGGCCCGCCGCGTCCACGACCTGTATTTCAACCCCCAGATCGAGGAATTCGCCCCGCGGACGACTTGGAGTCTCTCCAACGCGTTCACGAGCGCGTTCAAGGAACTCGATCCCATCCCGCAGTTCAAGGCAACGGCCAAGCTCGCTTCCTTCCTCGAGGTGGCGACCGGCACCACGAACTGATACCTGGTCGCTGGCCTCCATTGGCAGGAAGAAAGGACAGGAGGTAGCTGACCCAGCCACCTCCTGTCCCATCTCAATCACTTGCCAAGGGCGATCGTCAATCAGACTCCGAGACTCTCTTCTCAGAATCGTAGAGTCGCTTTCAAGCGATCGGTTTTCAGTAGAAGGTCGAGAGCATTACAAGCCCCGGAAATGAAAACGTTGGCGTTTTGGATTGAGTCTGCTGCGCATCCCTCTCCGTTGTCTACTGCTATCGCCAGGCCACCGCCTTCCTTCACGGCCTTCAGAAGCAACCTGTCGTTGTTGCCGTTACCGAGTGCCACAACGCTCCGCATGTCGAAGCGGTCGAGAAATTGCCGCTTCTGCAGGTCATGGTCGCTGCCTGGTCCCTTCAATTTATGAGTTTCCAGAGGCAAACCCTCCAGTTCCGCAGCAGCCCTGCCGAATGTATCGGCGGTGATAATGTGCACGTCAAATTTGTCCGCCACTTGAAGTAGCGCTTCCCTTACTCCTGATGTCAGCTCCCCATCGAGTGATAAGGTGCCTGTGTAGTCGCTGATCAGCACAGCGATCCTGCGTTCACCCAAGCCAGGAATTGTGACCGAAACTCCGGGCTTTTTCACAGGCCGCCCCTTCGTATCGGAACCTCTAAGGCAGTCAGAATTCTAGCAAAGCGCGGAGACAAGAGTGTCTTCTCCCATCGCCTTCACCGTCAGATCATCACATTTTACAACGATGGAACAAATGAGAAGACGCTAGTCAAAGGGCAAATCTCCACTGAAGTCCGTTGTGAACCGTGCCGATAGAGAACAGCAGGGCGAACTGGCGAACTTAGGCACTTGGAGGGCCTGCAAGGTGGCGCGCTGGCTGGAAATCCGCGGACACAAGGCGCGGGTGGGCGATGCGGCCCAACTTGCCTCCCGGCTGGAATCAGAGATGGCTCAGGTAGCCCAGTCTCTGAGCGATTGCCTGCGGGAGGTGGTCCCTTGAACATTCTTGTCGCGGAAGATGAACGGGTCCAGTGCCACCTGCTCGATGAATATCTCACCGGACGGGGATACAAGGTCCAGGTTGCCTTCGACGCCGCTACTGCCTGGGAAAAAATGCAGAAGGATCGTCCGGACGTGATCCTGCTCGACTTGCACATGCCGGGAGGGACGGGCCTCGGTTTCCTGAAGAAGCGCAACGGCTCCGCCGGCCACCGGAACATCCCCGTGATCGTCATTACGGGAATGGACGATCCCCTGGTCCTGCGCATGGTGGAGCAGAGCGAAGTGTTGTCCGTCCTATCGAAACCAGTGGACATGATGCTGCTGGACGTCACCCTCGAGAGCGTGCGGTGCGGGTTGCCTTCGAAGCCCGCTGTGACGCCCGGCGGGTGAAGTTCGGCGAGGAAACAGAAGTGCGCACCTGGGTCACTGCCGGTGCCCGCAACCTTTCAGCCCGATAGTGAGATTGCCGAGGACATTAGTCTTTCGGACACAGCTGAGTTATCAGGGGAAGTAGAAATTCCTGCAAGCGCTCGCTATGGGCTGTGCTGATCTGGTCGAGTTCAATTCCCATGCGGTCCTCGCCCAGGACGCGTGCAACTTTTCCTACACCGCGCACCGGAGGGCCGTCCGGGCCAAGCGTCAAGTGGACTTCCACCCGGGATCCGGCCGGCAGGACGACGGTGGTGAGTGCCAGGAGGCCGCCGAGGCTGAGGTCTAGAGTCGTTCCCTCCAACTTCGTTTTGTCTGAGTAGATGATCACCTTGCAACGAACCTCAACACGCTGGAAGCGTCGTTTCTCGCGTTGAATGGAACCCTGCGTGGCTCGGAGCACGCGCATTAATCGTCCCCGATCAATGGGTTTGAACAAGAAAAAACTGGCGCCGGCCTCAAACCCGTGCCTCAGAGCGGCTGGATTGTTGTCCGCGGTCATCATGACGATGGGTGTCTTCTGGTTGAAGCCTCCAGCGCGTACCTGACGCGACAGCTCGAAGCCATCCGGTGCAGGCATCCGAATATCCAGGAATACAGCGTCGAATTTTTCCTTCTGAAGCCGCACGGCAGCGGCCCTACTGTCCGTGAGAGTGTTGACCAAGATGCCGGCCGAAGAGAGCACCGCCTCCATGAGCTCGCACAAGGCCGATTCATCGTCGACCACGAGAACCTTTGTTTGCATCCTCCGCTCCGGTCTAATTCAAGGGATTCGCTGGCATTGACAAAGTCAACCATTGCTCTAGATAGTGCCGTAGTGTGCGAAAATCGATCGGCTTCGAAACATAATCATTGCAACCGGCTTGTAGCATGCGCTCATGTTCGGCCACCATGGCGTGCGCGGTCACGGCAATGACGGGAATGCGTTGAAATCTTGCTTGCTGGCGCATCCATCGGGCAAGCTGGAGACCGTCCTCGGCTCCGAGTTGAATATCCAGCAAGACGGCGTGGGGATTCTGGTTCTCTACCGCCGTGAACGCGCTCTTCAAATCCGCAGCGGCCACTACCTCGTAGCCCTCCAGTTCCAGCCAATCCGCCAGGAGTTCACGATTTGCCGGATTGTCTTCCACGATCAGAATTCGATGCCGCATGGCTACACTCTTTGCCTCTGGGGCATCACTCTGCTCACCTGCTTGAGCAGATCCCCTTCCCAGGACTGATTCTTGCGCAGCAGAGACTCAGCGTGGGCGCGGAGGTACGTCTCCTCATCCCGGGTCAAATCCTTGCTGGTCAGGACGAAGACCGGCAGGTCAGCGGTTCGGGGATTGGAGCGCCAGTCTGCGAGCAACTCGAAGCCGCTGACATGGGGCAACATTAAATCGAGAATCACCAACGCAGGCAAAGTATTGGCCACTTGCTCGCGGGCCTGGGCTCCGTCTGCAGCCGTGGTCACCGCATAGCCTTGCGCCGTGAGCAACTCCGCGATGATCTCTCGGGTACCCGTGTCATCTTCGACCGCTAGAATCGTTCGCGCGGAGAGTGTCCCGCCTCGCTTTGCCAGGCAGCGCTGGACGGCTCTCAGTAGGGCCTCCTTCTGCACCGGCTTCACCAGGAACTCGTCCGCCCCAAGGGTTATCCCCATCCCCGGCTGATCCACGACGGTGACCACCACCACGGGAATATGCTTGGTGCGTAGATCGCCCTTCAATTCCAACAAAATCTCCCAACCATTCACGGGTTTCATCAAAAGGTCCAGCGTGACAGCCTGGGGTTGAAGGTCGGCGACCATCTGGAGAGCACGCTGTGGTTCAAGGCACGCTTCGACTGCATAGCCTGCAGCCATGAGCTGCGTCCGAATCAACTGCGAGGTGGCTCGGTCATCCTCGATGACCACGATTCGTTGCTCTGCTCTTCCGACCACTGCTTGACCCTCAGGACTTGGAAGCTGCTTTCTGGGGGATACGGCGCCGGGCAGGCTGAACCAGAAACAGCTCCCCTTTCCCACCTCGCTCTCCAGGCCGAGTTGGCCGCCTTGCAACTCGATCAGGCGTTTGGTTATGGCCAGACCAAGGCCGGTGCCCTCCGGCGCTTGACCTGATTGCTGCAGACGGTGGAAAGCTTCAAAAATGCGCATCTGCTCCTCGGCGGGAATCCCCGGGCCGGAGTCACGAACTTCGGTCCGGATATGCCCCTCCAATCGCCGGGCAGACATCTCAATGCTCCCGCCTTCCGGCGTGAATTTGATAGCGTTCCCCAACAAGTTCATAAGCACTTGTCGGAAGCGCGTGGCGTCGCCTTGTACCGCCGCGCCATCTTCCACGCGATGGAGCAGGGTTTGGGACTTCTGCTCCGCCAGTGGGCGCACCACGTCGAGAACTTCGGCGACGGTCGTCTCCACATCCACATTCTCCATGGTGAGCTCCAGCCGCCCAGCCTCAATCTTGGACAGGTCCAGTATGTCGTTGATGAGTTTGAGGAGATGTTGACCCCCGATTCGGATGTGGTTGACATAGCGTAGTTGGCGAGCATTCAGCGGACCATAGCGTTCGTCGGTGAGCAGTTCGGAGAAACCCAGAATCGCATTCATCGGCGTCCGCAATTCGTGGCTCATCGTGGACAGAAATTGATCCTTGAACTTGCTCGCGCGCTCAATTTCCTCCTTCGCACGGAGAACGGAAAACGAAAACGCTTCAACTTCCTTCTTGGCTGCTTCCAGTTCTGCAGTGCGTTCCTGGACGCGTTGCTCCAGCCCTTCATGGGCTTTTCGCAATGCTGTCTCACTCTGTTGGATTTGCGCCAGCATCTCATTGAAGGCGTCGAGCAAGATGGCCAATTCGCCGCGACTACGGGTTGGCATTGCACGGACCGAATAGTTCTTATCACGAGAAACGATCCTCGCGACCTTAGCCAACTGCACGATGGGTTCGGCAACAGCTCTCCGGAATATGGATGAGACCAGAAGCGCTGCCATCAGACACGCGAGTAAAACAAGGACCGCAATGCCTGCGTATCGCTTCAACCGCTGATTCAGCTCCTCCACACTGGATCGGATGTAGACGGTCTCTGTGGGCTTGCCCTGAAACACGATGGAACGAACCAGTACGACCTCGTGATTCTTGAGCCAGTGGATTTCTGTCTCGCCCGACGGGATTGGTGGATGCGTCGGGATCTCGCCGCCCGGGTCGCGGGAGTAGGAGGCGAAAAGCCGACCATCGGGCGTGTAGATCCCAGCGGACAAGATGTTGTTAGCAGCATTCAACGCGGACAAAGTATTCTTCGCCGATGATGCGTCGTCGAACAGCATCGCAGAAACAGTATTGGAGCCAATGATCTGAGCCTGTGTGGAAAGATTTCGCACCATGCTCTCTCGGAAAGTGACCATGTCATACGCAATAAACGCGGTACAGGCCAACAGAAGGGCCGAACCGCTGACCAGCATGTTCATCCATGTCAGATTCCGGGAGATGGAATGTTCCTTCGCTTTGAACATCTATTTCAAACTCCCGGCCGAGCGTTCCTTTTTACGGTGGCGGCCACTTTGAGCAGTTCGGAACTCAGGACCAGTCTGGCGCTTTCGGCGTTCGCCAGGTTGATCTCGAAACGAATTCTGTCTCCCTCCAAAACGAACTGGATCATGCCCCCTCGCCGCGTGAAGCCAGCCATGTCGCTGACCGTAAGGACGCCCGCTTGATTCAGTGCAGCTAGGATCTCTTTCAAATGATTTTCCTCTGTCGAACTGATAAACAGGATGCGGCAATCCCCTGCCTGCTGCGGTCTAGAGATCCGCCTGACCTCTACAGGCTTGCCATCTAAAGCTTCGCCTGCAAGAGTCGAATCGAGAGTTTGGCCGAACGGGTCCTGGCCGAGGATACAAACAGCAAAGGAGTCGTCTTTTCCCGCGGCGTTTCTAGCCGGCCATGTGACGAACCTGCCGAAATTGTAGAGATAGGCCGCCTTGACCTGATACTCGCTCGGCTTGGGCTGTTGGGCAGGCAGGGCCGTCGCTGCGAGGAACACGCAGGCGATAGCGATGGTCACGAACGGGAGTTGTTTGTCCCGCGTACGTGGGCGCACGTACCCCTGAATTCTTGAGCGGATGCCGCACGCCTTCATGGCGCGAAACATGGGGTGTCCTTGCCCGTCACCTTTTCCAAGTAATTCTTGCGTAGGCGCCCCTCTTGATCCTGACCAGCGGACCGGGATCCCCTCCAAATTCCGCGTGAGAGGGTTGCAGCAGGTTCTGCCCCACCACCGAAAACTCGATTCGTTCCGCAATATGCCATCCCAACCGGACGTCTGCGCTTTCATATCCCTTCACCAGCTGTGCTGGAAGCGCGCTCGAATACCGGAAAGTCTCGTCCAGCTCAAAGCGCTTTGGCAGATCGAATTGGGATTGGAACATCACCACGTGGCGGGGGCTGGATCCCTCGTAGGAACTGAGCAAATTCCCCACGTCTGTGTATCCAGGCGCGTCCCTTAGCCCCATGTGCAAGAAGGAATATGACCCGCGCAGTTGCCACCAGCTCGAAATCCGGTAGTCCGGCGCGATTTCGGCTCCGGCGGTATTCCCCTCGATCACGTTCGCATAGGGCACCAGGATCACTGCATGTGGCGGGGCCGGCGTGTTCGCCGCGACGAGCGAGAGCGGTCCGTAGCCCTGCAGGTCGCTATAGTTGTTGTAAAACCCCGCCAAATCCACGTAGACGCGGCGGGAAATGGTCCTGCGGTAGCCCGCCTCGTAACCCACCAGTCGCTCTGCGGAAAAGTGCGGATCCCCGACAATATCGAAATACACGGGAACAGTCGGGGTGTTTTCAATGAAGATGGAAAATGCCACGTCCTGATCCAGCCGCGATGGCGTCCGGACCGCCCGCGTCACCGCCAGCCAGAACGATTCGTGGTCCGTAGGCGCCCACAGCAGCCGCGCGCTGGGCTGGTATTCAAAGCCGCTGAAGTTGTTGTGCTCGAGTTTCGTGCCCGCGGTCAGGGTCAGCCGATCGTGGAAAAAAGTAAACTCGTCCTGCACGAACCCGCTGTAAATCGTGTCGGTCTGTTTGTTCGGCAGGAAATTCACGCCCGGCGAGGTTTGAATGAAGTTGCTGGGGCTCACCCTGGCCCCCGCGCCCCAGGTGAGCTTGTGTCCCTTGTGCGGGCGCTCGTGGTGCACGTAGTCGAAGTCGAACGTGTTCCGCGTCTCCCCGAGTTCCAGGTCCTGAAAGATCGTGCGGTCGAAGTACAGTTGGATTTGCGTGTCGGAGCCGGTGCCCGACTCGTGCGTCCAGCGCGCCACCACGTTGCCCCCCGAAACGTAGGCCCTGTCGTCCGGCGTCAGCTCCGCGGGCGGTGTAAACGACGCCAGGTCCACCCGCTCTCCCGTCTCCCCCCGGTAGATGTCGCCCTGCACCGTGAACGAGTCCTGGGCGCCTTTCGTCCAATCCGTGCGGAACCCCACCTGTCCGATCCGCCAGTCGTCGAATCCGTCCCCGTCGGAGTGATATTCCGGGCCGTCGACAAATCCCATGCCGTAGATCCGGTAGGAAAAATCCTTCCCTACGGTGCCGCCATATCGCGCGGCCCCGGTCCCCTGATCCACGTTTCCACCTCCGGCGGTGGCCAGCACGCCCTGCGTGTTCTTCGCGCTTTTCGTGATGATGTTGATCACCCCGTCGACCGCGTTGGCGCCCCAGATGGTGCCTCCGGGACCGCGGATCACCTCGATCCGCTCCACGTCGTCGAGCATCAGGTTCTGGACGTCCCAATAGACACCCGAGTACAGCAGCGTGTACACGCTGCGGCCGTCAATCAGCACCAGCAACGACTTCGAGAATTGGCCGGCGAATCCACGGATCGAGATGGACCAGTGATCCGAATCAACGCGCGCCACCTCGACCCCCGGCGCCAGGCGCAACACCTCAGGAACGCATGTGGCCCCGGAGCGCCGGATGTCCTCCTGCGTGATCACAAAGATCGCCGCCGGTGTCCGCCAGACCGTTTCCGGCGCCTTGGAGGCAGTCGTTACCTCCACATTGCCTAGGTCTGCCAGACTCAACTGCTTCAAACCCCCTGGAGGGCTCTGATCACCAGGCATGGCCTGAGCCCAGTTCTTCTGGACCGGCCACGCGAGTGAGATCAGGAGGGCGAGCGTGTTTGCGGAGACGATGCGACGAACAGAACTCATCGAGAAGATGGTGGACATAGATTGCTTCCCGCGGTGGATCGTGGCTTGAACTGGACGACGGACAATCCTCAGTTGCAATGTCTTACCCGGCTCCGGCAAAGAACAGTATCCGCGAGGGTTGGGCTGGAGACTCCTGTTCACAGGGCGAGCTCCAAGAAAAACAACTTGAGTCACACGTCCCGAGAAGATGGCGTAGGAGGTCTTCCGTGGGAAACAAAACGAGGGCCTCATTAGAGTGCCCCTGCCAGGGAGGCTGGTCCGCCGGCGGTGAGGGCGGCCTCCAATTCATTGACCAGGTCGGGGTCCCACCATCCACGCGCTACCTCCTCCCGCAGCGTTGTAAAGGCTTCTTCCGAAGAGAGCGCCTTGCGATAGGGCCGTTCCGTGGTGAGTGCGTCGTAGATGTCCACCGTCGTGAGAACCCGCGCGGTCAGTGGAATCTGTTCTCCCTTCAGGCCGTCGGGATATCCGGAACCGTCAAACTTCTCGTGGTGGTGGCGGATGATCGGCAGGACATGACGGAAGGATTTTAGGGGTGCACAGATGCGCTCTCCGAACACAGGATGCTGCTTCATGATGATCCATTCTTCGGGGGAGAGCGGCCCGGGTTTCAACAGAATGTGCTCCGGAACGCCCAGCTTGCCTATGTCATGGATGACGCCCGCACGACGAAGCGCTGTACAGAACTCTTCTCTCAGTCCCAGGCGCTTCGCGAGGACCACCGAGTACTTCGATAAGCGCTCGCAATGGCCGCCCGTATACGGGTCTTTGGCCTCGATGCTCAGCGCCAGGCTGAATAGCACTGTCTCTGCGTTTTCAAGTTCGTCGGTGAACTGTTTGAGACGCAGGAGCGACCGAACCCGGGCGAGCAATTCTTCCTTGACTACCGGCTTGCTCAAGAAATCGTCCGCCCCGCTGTCGATTCCCCGCACGCGATCCTGGCTCTGGGACAGCCCAGTGACCAACACCACGGGGACTAAGCGTGTTTCCGGACTGGCCTTCAGTGTCCTGCATACGTCAAACCCATTGAGCCGCGGCATCATTACATCGAGCAGGGCCAGATCCACGCGCTCGCCGCGAAGCCGCGCCAATGCCTGTTCACCGTCCTCCGCGGATACCACGGTGTAATTCTCACGTTGGAGAATCGCAGAGAGGAGTTCCCGATTGGGCTCGCTGTCATCGGCGATCAACACGGTCGCCCGAGCGTTCTCATTTTCAGACATAGCCTTCGTTTCCTCTTGCGAGAGTCACGAAAGGAAGGGAGGAGCTTGTAAGCCCTTTCGCTCAGAAAGATATCGGCTGAAGTCGATAGGCACTTTAGCTAAGCATATCTCCTCGACGATCGCTTCGCGGCCATCAATGACGGTCAGTAGATCCTCGGGGTCATGGCTGCTCGTGTATAAGGCCCGCGTCTTAGCAGCGCTGCAACACACGCTCTCGCCCAAACGGAATACGGCTCTAATGGTAATTCGCTGGGGTGCCGATCAGAAAAGGAACGGAGGAAGAAATGAGACTCACAAAATCTCAGGAGCCTTCCCTGGAGCCCGCCCGCGACCAGATCGCCCGTTTCCTCGCTCCTGCCATTGCACGTCACAGGGCTGTCATGGATGCTCTGTGTGCTGTGCCTGGTTTCGACTATCGCAGCTTCTCCGCTGCCCGTGCGGACTTCGGGAAGCTGGCTCGAACGGCGGAGCACGCCGCACGCGCTCTGGCAGAGTGGCAAAAAAACGAAGCGAGCCGCCCGTCACATTTATTCTTATCGGCTGTGCGTCGCAAGAATTTGACGCACTGGCCTGGCGCTTCGACGACGAGAAATACGCGCTGGTGAAGCGGCACCCAGAGTACGGCTGGCTTGTCTTGCGCATGCTCCCCGGCTTCGAGCACGCCGAGCTCGACATCCTGCATCGCCACGAAAGCGTGGACGGCATGGACTCTTCGGCAAGATAGAAGCGCTCTGAAATCCCCATCATGTCTCGCATCGTCAGCGTGATCGAAGCGTTCGACGCTGTGATCTCCTCGCGGCTCTATGGGGATTCCGACGCATCGCAGCCGTACTCTTTCAGTTTGCGGTAGAGCGTGGTCTTGCCGATGCCGAGAAGGCGCGCGGCAGCCCGCTTGTCGCCCCCTGTCTCGCGCACGGCGCGGAGGATGGCGCCGCGTTCGAGTTCCAACAGCGGGAGCAGCTCATTCCCATCCGCGCGGCGCTCGCAGATGCCATGCTGCAGGTTCGTGGGCAGGTCGGTCAGCTTAATCACCTGGCCCGAGCCGAGCACCATAGCCCTCTCAAGTACGTTCTCAAGTTCCCGCACGTTTCCCGGCCAGTCGTAGCGCAGCAGCCGGCCCATGGCTTCTTCCGTGACGGACGTTACCGGCCGGTCCGCCGAGCCGTATTTCCCAAGGAAGGAATGCACCAGGATCGGAATATCCTCCTTTCGCGCCCGCAACGGCGGCAGTGTGATCTGCACGACGTTCAGGCGGAAATACAGGTCCTGACGGAATTGGTTATTGCAGATGGCGTCTTCGAGATCGCGGTTCGTCGCTGCGACCACGCGCACGTCGATGGGAACGCGCTCGTTCGAGCCCACCGGCCTGATCTCGCGTTCCTGGAGCGCACGCAGCAGCTTGGCTTGCAAATCGAAGGGCAGGTCCCCGATTTCATCTAAGAAGAGGGTGCCGCCTGTCGCGGCCGCCAGCAACCCGTGACGGGCCTGGGTGGCCCCGGTGAACGCACCTTTCACGTATCCGAACAGCTCCGATTCGATCAGCGTGTGCACCAGCGTGGAACAGTCCACGGGAACAAAGGGACCTTTACGCCGCTGGCTGGAGAAATGGATCAAACGCGCCACCAGCTCCTTCCCCGTCCCGCTCTCGCCAAGAATTAAGACGGGATACCTGCACCCGCTGACCTTCCTGATCAACTCGCGGAGACTCTTCAGGGCAACGGATTCACCGATTAACTCACAGAAGTCGGGCCGACCGTGCACGCCAAAACGGTTCAGACTTTCGCAGCCAGACACCTCTCGCTGTTGTTCCGGCTGTCTTGCACCTGTAACTGGCTGACTCATGGAGTCATCCCTGCTTTCTGCCGCTAACCACTTCATCGGCATTTCCGCGTATTTTTCCATCCAGAGCATAGGATGGTGATGTTGCCCTTGACACATAAGGGGAAGCTGGAAGCTGAAAAATATAGGGGGTGTTAGCGGTCCAGTTAACCACTTTGGACTCAATATGTTACCTGAGGTCCACCGAGGTGCTCGGAAGACAGCAAATCGCCCTCACGTGGTATTTACAGGTGATGTAGAAACACAAAGCACGCATCACCGCCGGCAACATCTACACAATGGCTTATCGTTGCGCGGTTGCCTCGCCCGAGAGAACTGTCAGAAGTGCCCGCATTAGGTAAAAGCGAGAAAGCGCGTGGCGGAGCTTCCAGTGAACGAATCCGAATTATGGTAAGCCTTTCCACGAATCACGCGCACAAGCGCCCGCCGACCTTGCGGACCGAAGACGGGAGGTATTCGGCCGCCCGCTCAACCACCTCGCGGGCACTCGTTCCGTAGAACGTCTTGCCCTCTTGCGCGTACGAAGCGGCCAAGTTAATGCGGTACGGCATTGGCCACACCGTTGTGCCTGAGATTAACTCCTGTACGCGGAGAATGTGCTCCTCTGTCCCTAGGAGGAGAATGTATCGCTCTTCCTTAACGAGATCAGACATGGATGCCTCCCAAGGTCCTCGCCCGCCGTACATTAATCCTAGCGTCGATAAGGGTGATAACGGGCGCAAATTCCTATGAGACCAGTCACACATAGAAGTGACGGCAATCACCACTAGGGCGGGTGGTACGATCCTGTGCTCCGCAAGAACAATTGAGGTTGTCCTTTGTTCGCCTGTTTGAATGTCAAGCTGCCACCTTCCCACAACGGTATTCCTGGTGCAACTGGCCCAAGATGGCTTCGGCCACAACCCGAAGCTCATGCGAAAGAAAATGCTGGGCGCTTGCCGTCATGTCCGACGCTGGCGGCTGCTGACCGCCGGGTGCTGCCCGCACCGAGGGCGGTTCTGCGCGGATTCACCAAGTTAGAGCAAACGATTCTCCTTGTGGCTTTGCAGGGCGATTATTGACATAAAGTGCTGTGTCAGAAGTCCTCGGCGGTGGAAGAAGCGTGGCGCAGCCTGGCGGCACCGTCTCGCGCCCGGACCGCAGCACTGGTGTCAAGCCACATTAGGGAAAGCGCGGGCATAGGCTCCAGGCAGGATCACCGAGGCGCAATACAAGGCTGGGGTCGGGCAGGTTACATTGCAAAGGAATTCTTTCAGTAAGTAATCTACTCATGATAACGTCTATTCCATGTGCTGTCCGCTTCTGACTCGTTCCTCGAATTCCGAACGTACCAATATGCCCACGCTGATCCAGTACGACCGGAAGCCGCTCCGCATGATCGTCCGGGTGGCCCTGTTCGAGTTCCGCTCGCTGCTCGACCTCGTGTTCCTGCCGGGGGAGTGCGACGGTCGGGGACCCTGGTGAAACTTCGGGCTTCCGGAAAACCGGAGAACATGCCAGAAGCCCAGCTCGTGAGGCAGTGTCTCGCGGGCAGAGAGGAGGCCTGGTCGCGCCTGATCGACAAATACAAGACGCTCATTTATTCGATCCCCGCCAAGTATGGCTTGCCGCCCCAGGACAGCGCCGACGTCTTCCAGACCACCTGCATGGAATTGCTGGCCCGTCTGTCGGAGCTGCGAGAGGTGCGCGCGCTCCCGAAATGGCTCATCCAAGTAGTCCACCACCAGTGCTGGCAATTGAAGCGGCACGCGCAGCGCGTGGCGAGCCTCGACACGGATCCTCACGCCGTGGAGCACGAGACTCCGGCCATGGTGGAGAGCCTGGTGCGCCAGACCGAAGAAGAACAGATACTCCGGGAGGCGGTCGCTACGCTCGCACCTCGCTGCCGCCGGCTGGTCGAAGCGCTGTTCTTCGAGGACAATGCGCCAACCTACAGCGAAATTGCCGCGGAGCTCGGCGTGGCCGTCGGCTCGATCGGCTTCATCCGCCAGAGGTGCCTTGAGCGGCTCCAGCGACGCCTGGAGGAACTTGGTTTCGTCTGATGCAGGCCGTCATGCGGAAGACCCTCCCGGCGCGCTTCCCGTGGGACTCACAGGCCCGGAGACGGCAGCAAACGGACTGAAGTTCCTGACGCGCCACTCGACGCTTGTCCGGCACGACGCCATCGAGTGGCTGGCCCGGCGCAGTTAAGAAGGTCCGGGTGGACGCGAGCGCACGCCCCGGTCGAGCAAGTCATTGATTCCACTTCTGTTATATAATTTGGATCTCCCTATATTTTTTGACCTACTGCTTCCCCTTATAAGGTAAGGGAAGCATAACAGCCAGAGGTGCTCACAGGGAGGAAGGCGGTTGACGGATGGCGGAACGGCGGGTAAAGCACTTTGCGAGAGAGGAGTGGATTGACTTCGTGAACCAGACGCTGCCGGCGGCGAGGCAGACCGAAATGCAGGGGCATCTGGACGATGGCTGCGAGCATTGTGCCAAGGCGGCGGGACTTTGGCAGCGTGTCCGGCAAGCGGCGAGGGCGGAGAGGAACTACCAACCGCCCGCCGGTATTGTCCGCGCTGTGAAGGCCGCCTTCGTGGCCTCACGGGAGGCAGGTAAAGAGAAGGGACGCAGTAGGGTCGAGCTTCTCTTTGACAGCTTTCTGCAGCCGGCCCCCGCCGGAGCACGCTCTTCCGGCGCGGGCGAGCGGCAGTTGTCCTACCGCGCGGAACCCTATCAAATCGACGTACAAATCGAGGCCACCCCGCATGATAGCCGCCTCGTGGTTACGGGCCAATTGTTAGACCTCAGCAATGCGAATACCGTCGGCCGCGGGATCCTCGTGGAGCTCTCCAACGGCCGCGGAAATGTCGTCCGCACGGTCACAAACGAATTTGGCGAGTTCAGCGGCGTCCTCGAAGACAGTGACGACCTCCAGATCGCCTTCACCGGTGAAAACTATAAACCCACGATCATTTCACTGCGAGACGCCGTGGGACGTAGGTCCAGAGGTGCACGATGACTCCGCGCGACGCCACTCGAACCGCCGAGTTTGCTTCGGGAAAACGAATGAACCGGAGCGCGCACCGCGGTGATTCGCGACGAACAGTTTTGGCAGTTCCATTGGTACATGGGGAGGGCTAATCCAGACTCGCGGGGCTCTCTTCTTACCGATCGGCCTGCCAACACAGGGGCGCGATAACGTCTGAACGGGAGGGACTCAGATGAGACGCATTGTCTTGACTCTGGCGGCTACGGCCGCACTTCTTCTCGTTACTTCTCAGCCGGCTTCCGCTGCGGACCAACGGTTCATCGTGCGCTCGACCGGGGGCCTGGCCAGCGTGCTGCAATTTTGCGCGACGGCCAACTGCCAGGTCCAGGGCGTTCTGGACGGCTCGATCGGCCAAACCTATTTGGTCACGTCTTCGAGTGATCTGCTCGCGGAGCGGCTTAACCCCACGCTGACTCTATTGGAGACGCTGCTAGGAATCCAGAGCGTGGAGCCGGACATTCTGCTCTCCATTTCCAACGTTCCCCTGGCGAGCCCGGCACCGGGTCTTGCCGACATAGCTCCGGTGAATTACTACGGCACGCTGGTATGGCACGGTTACGTGTCCCAGCCGGCGGCGCAGATCATCAACCTGGCGAATGCGCAATCGAGCTTCCAAGTGAGCGGGATTGGAATCGTTGCCGACATCGACACCGGAGTGGACCCCACCCATCCCGCCTTGATGCCCGTGCTCTTGCCCGGCTACGATTTCACACGCAATCAGCCGGGCGCATCCGAGTGGCTCGATGTCACGGGGATGACCAGCGGCATGACGGGCGCTGGGAGCGAGAATGCGCAGCCCGTGCTCGTGCAGCAATCCACGGCAGCGGTCCTGGATCAATCCACAGCTGCTGTGCTCGATGGCACCCCGTACGCCGATTTCGGACACGGCACGATGACGGCCGGCCTGATTCATCTGGCGGCTCCAACGGCGAAGCTCCTGCCGCTCAAAGCCTTTTCGGCAAACGGGACCGGCTACATTTCCAACATCATCGCGGCGATCTATTACGCCACCCAGAACAGCGCCAGCGTGGTCAACATGAGTTTCGACACGACCGTTCCCTCACCGGCCCTCTCCGCCGCCGTATCGAATGCCAACCAGTCAGGAGTAGTGCTAGTGGCATCGGCTGGCAACGAAGATACCAGCGCCAGCGTCTACCCGGCGTCGCTCAGCCCCTTTGTGATGGGCATCGCGTCCACATCGGATTCCGACGTACTCTCCTCGTTCTCCAACTACGGCACCGCAGACGTATGGATCGCAGCGCCCGGCGAAAACATTATGAGCACGTACCCGGGTGGGACGTACGCGAGTTCTTCCGGCACTTCGTTCAGTTGCCCGCTCGTCACCGGAACCGTGGCGCTGCTGCTCAACGCCCATTCGGGCGTCAATCAGTCGAATGCCGCAGCGGCCGTGGCTCATGCCCAGCCTCTGACGGCGAATTTGAACCACGGGCGCCTGGATGTGTACCAGGCCGTTCTTGCCTGGTTCTCCAGCCAGTAATCCGGTGAGCCGCATCGAAATTGCGGGGCAACTCTCGCCGCCGCTAGCGCTCCCAGGGTCCGCATCGTTGCGGATCAAAGAGCTCGAGGAGGGTGCGCACGCCCTTCGCCGCTCCGCGATCTGCGCCTTCAACCAACTCCTGGACCTGAAGGATCTGAACATTGGCGTCCACAGCACGCGCTTGGCTGAGTGGGGTCTCCGCGTCGGCCAAGAGCTCGGTCTCGACGAGGCGATGCTCCAGAATCTGGAAGTAGCCGCGCTGCTGCACGACATCGGCAAAATCAGGATACCCGACGCCATCCTGCGCAAACCCGCGAAACTCGACAACGAAGAATACGCGCTGATGAAGCGGCACCCCGAATACGGCTGGCTGGTCTTGCGTGAAGTTTCTCCTCGAAGACGGGTAGTTCTTGGCCTCTGACGGACCACCCGAGAAGAGCCGGCAATGCCCTGTCGCCATGAAAAGCGCGGCGTTATTTCTTGGCGAGCCGATGCGTCTTCCATCCGACAAGAGGAGCGCCGGTTCGGCGCTTCCTATCATCGGCCAGCAGATGAAAGGCGCGAATCCAAGATGAAAGCCCATTGGTCCCTCTTGGTTGCGTGTTCGTTGCTCACTCCATACGCATTCGCCCATCCGACCTGAACCACGGACGCCTTGACGTCTACCAAGCAGTTCTGTCCTGGCTCTCCACCTGGTAGAGCTGGTGGCGGCACCGGTGGCACAGGGAGCGATACCCCTCTCACCAGGGAGCCACAGGTCTCGATCCCACAATAATTTCGGCGCGTGGAACGCGCCTAAAGAGAAACCCCCGGCCCCAGCGACGATCAAAACGGCGCCCACTTCCTCAAAGCGAAACACTCAGGGAATCACCCGAGCTCTCTTAAGGGCTTCTATGACTTGACGTTTCGATCGATCATGGGTAGTCATCTGCGAAGTAAACACGGGGTGGGGCGGTGGCACACTAGCGAACGCGTGTCCCATTGTGTGACTGAGATATGAGCGGCACGGGTAAGTGGAGAAAACCCGGACAGAAGCCTTTCGATGGCCGAACTGACAAACGCATTGCCGTCTCTATTCCCGTCTATCTCGCACGATTGAAAGAACCCCACTCCCGTGAACTAACTTCGATTGAAAACTTCAGCACGCGTGGTGCTTGCGCGATCAGCAGGAGGTCGTGGCAGTCTGGCGAAGAGGCGCAGATCACCCTCTTGTCGGGTGAGTTTCCGGTGGTAGGAACGGTGGTTTATTGTGAAGCAAGCACGGAAGGGCGCTTTTCCTTGGGTCTAGAGTTTCCAGAGCACTCGGGCAATTGGAAGAATTATCGCCGCAACTTGACCGGGCCGTGAGTTGAATTCGTCTAGTGAGCTTGCTGCCCAATCACACTCCATTTAGGGCAAGGAACTTGCCCGTCTTGGACATTCCGGATTTCAAAGATTTTGGGCTGCCGCGCACTCGAGATTTTGGAAAATTACAGGGTTTCTGGGCAAGCTGCAAACTGCGCGCTTGCCGCCCCCCCTATCTCTGCTGCCCTCACAGAAGCAAACAGGTGCACTTCCGGCTCAGCAACATTGTCCCAGGCGTGTTGGTGTCGGTGCTCCGAAAGGAACAGAGGAGCCCCGGTTCAAAGCCGGTGTCAGCATCGCCAGCATGCAGGAGCGCGTGAAACTCCTTGGAGGGCGGCTGGAAATTGATTCCACCAGTCGCGGCACATCCATCCGCGTAACGGTTCCTCTCGGAGGGAAACGAACGTGAAGAAACTGCGCATCCTGATCGCTGACGACCACCCCCTGGTGCGGCCTGGTGCACGCGGGTCCTCCACTCCCGGCGCGGATGGAGAGTTGTGGGAGAGGCGGGAATGGCGCAGAGGCCGTAGAAAAGGCCAAGAAACTGAAACCCGATGTCGCCATCGTTGATATCAGCATGCCGGATCTGGATGGGGTGCAGGTAACACGCCGGATCGGAGAAGCGGTCCCGAGCACTAAAGTTCTTGTGCTCACAATGCACGAGTCCGACCAGATGGTGCAGCGCGCGTTCGAAGCAGGTGCTCAAGGCTACGTTTTGAAATCTGGTCTTACGGAGTGCCTCGCGAAAGCGGTGAAAGCCGATTCTGAGGGTGAGCGTTTCCTCACTCCGAAAGTGACCGAAATCGTGCTGGATGGATTTCTCAAGACCAGGAGTGAGAATCAGAAAGCGGAGCGGACACGTGGCCGAACAACTCCTCGCGAGCTCGAAATCATCCGGCTTTTGGCAGAGGGGAAAACAAACAAGGAGATCGCCGCGGCGTTGGGGATTACCGTCAGAACGGTTGAGACGCACCATGGCAAGATCATGCTCAAGCTGAGCATGCATTCCCTCGCCGACCTGATTCACTATGCGATCCGCAACCAGATCGTCCCAGCATGATTCTCATCGCGCGTCCTCCGCTGTAAAATCGTGGAGGCACGCTTAAGAATCTCATATATCTTTTGCACGCTGAATCTGCCGTCGTCTGCAGGCTGTGGTACTTTTCCAGGGCACAATCCCTGTGCGCATCGAGGGATTCGCTCATGCGCGAGCCTGCTAAACCGGCGTCGTCAGTGAAGCTCGGAGGACTTCTGCGCCTCGGCGCGACGCAGCCGGTGGATGGTGAGCATAAGTTCCTTCAAGGTAGTGATCGAGTCTGCGGCATCTTCGATTGCCCTTGGCACCTTCTCCTTCAAGGCCTTTTCACCTTCAGTAGAGATCCTTACCAAATCGTTTAATATCCCCGAGAGCTTACTGCTCAGGGCGTGGGTATATTGTAGTAGGTGATCAAGAGTCGGGACAATTGATTGCCGGCAGTTGACGTCGTCGATTTCCTTGAGTAAACTTTGAAATGCATCCAACGAGGGCGATGCGTAGTGCCTAGCGTTTGAACTCATCAACACCTCCCCTGTGGTTCGTATTTAATCCATTTTTCAGCATTAGTCAAGTATCCAGCTACTAATCAACGGCGTCGCTGGCCGGGACATTAGAGAACGCTAATCACGACATTGGCTTTAGGAACGTAACAGGGAGAACGCCGGGCTCCCCGACTGGTTCGGTGCGAGCGCCTGTGCCACACTCCTACGCGGCGGTCAATTAACTTCAAAATTGATCAGAACAAAAGTTGCGGTGCCGCTGTCCAGGGCGACCCCGTGTCCCCAGAAGAATTGCCCGCCGAAAGTCACACCGATCCACCCGACGTTTGCCCAAGCGGCCGCGAAGTCCTTAGGGTCGGTCTGACCGTCTACGTTCGACCATTGATCGGAGGTCAGCGGCACCGTTAGTGTGATCGTCTGATTGTCCTGCGAGCCGAGGTTATAGCCGCCGTGGGCCCACCAGCGCCCGTTCGGCTCGATCAGGTCATCGTTCCGCTGCTCGAAGAAGATGTGAAAGGTGGCGGGCGGGTGGTCGGTGCGGTCGATCACATCGTACAGGGGCTGGTCGCTCTCGACTCTGAAGGTCATTGTCACATTCTGCAGGGTGGTCGTAACCCTAAACGGAGTCTGCACATAGTTCACGTGCCCGCCGTGCTCTCCGCTCGGGAATGCAAACGACCACGCCGCCCCGGTCTCAGAAGACGGATTCGGCGGCATTCCCTCGCTGTAGTAGATATGCCAGCTCTGCGGATCGAGCGAGACTACATTCGCCTCCGCGGGCGGAGGGTCCGGAGGTGGCGTGATGACCGGTGGTGTGACTCCCGCTGCTGTAATGCCCTGCTGCGAAGGCAACGTGCAACCAGTTAAACCAATCAGTGATGCCAGCGCGATTGTGTTTATCCGGGCGAACTTGCTGTGAATGAGGCCTTGTTGCCGCATGAACGAGTCCCTCCCCAATCGGTCGAAGTCTGGGAAGGGTCCAGACCATGGGCGTTGCACAGCAGAGTTATCGTCACGGAAGGGCCGGAACTTTAGCGCTCGCTTGTCACTTCGTACGGGGTGGGCCTGTGAGCTATCCTACGCCCCTGCAGCCCGTCGCTTTGCAGTGGGAGACGGAGTCCCGAGCGGCCCTTGCAGCGGCGCAGGGAGACTCAACGGCGGGGGATGGCCATCAGGAACGCGCAGAGAGTGTTCACAGAGAAAAGCGGGGAACCTCACATCTCGCCAACATGCCTTTGCCCAACCGGCCAAACCGGTAGCCACTTAAAGGGCAAAGCAGTGATCAGATGAGCTTGAGCGAGGATGGCGGCGCGGCACTGGCGGCGGGACTGCCGCTGGACAAGCGTCCGCTGACCGAGAAAAAACTCGCCAGGAACCTGAACGGTAGGCTGAAGGACGCGAGTGAAGAGGAGACGCGCGCGAGCCCGCCCGAGCCGCTGGCTGGGTCGTGCCCGATCCGCGGCTCGCTCACGGACAAGGGAACGTAGATACGCTGACTGGCGTGCCCCCCGTCGGCGTGCAGGTCGATGTAATCACGGACTTGGGCTGGGTGGCGCTCAGTGCGAGCCCCGTTGCCAGCGCGGCGCCCCCGCCCAGTACCACTCCGGTGGTCCACCACGTCGCGCCTGGCTTTCGCCCGATGCAATTATCATCTGCAGGCCTGTTCCCCGCATTCAGCGGTGTATTCGAGAGCGACACTTCCGCAGTCTGACCCTGAGGAACCGTCACCGTGCGTTTCTGGCACCCGGCGGTCACAGCAAGGGCACCGCGTTCCGCCATGATGACCACGAGGGAAGGATTGCGGAAGGCCACGCTGACGACCGCTTCCTGTCCCTTTTCCGAGCGGACCATGGCATCGGCAAACGTGCCGACGACGGGCTGCTCCGGTGTGGTCCGGTAGGACATGCGTCCGTGCAGCAACTCCAAGCCAACTATGTTTGCCTCCCGGGTCGCGCGCACCGCGCTCTGCTCCGCGAAGCGCGCCATGGCGTTGTGGCCAAACATTACTACTGCTTGGCCCCCCGGGCCCACTTCCACCACGTCGCCGCTGAAAATGTTGGCGCCCTGCTGCAGCGAGGCACCCCGCGCCATAGCTCCCTGGCTGGGACCTGCGGAGCCGACGATTTCCGCAGCCAGAACCGGAGGCGGGAAGACGAGCACGCCGACGACCACTGCAATGATCAGATGACGAAGGCCCATAGAGAAGCGTCCTCCTCGCAGAGCGCCCCACGAACCAGGAGAGGCGGCACCCACTCGGCTAATCATCTTAGCACTTGGCTCTTGGCTGTCAATAAAAGGTCAGCCCGATGCCCCGAGAGGGTAACCCCGGCGGGTCCAGCGGAGCCGTTCGACATCGCCGATGGCCCGGGGTGCGATCCGACGAATAGCCCGGAAAGGATCTGGGAGTAGTCCACGCGGCCCGCAGGAACGGATTCTACCAGTTGGCCCAAATGCCGGAGGGCGGGTTGGGCAAGAGCGCGGGTGTGCCACCCCTTTGTCGCCGGCTGCGCGATGGTTCTTGTTATCGAATCGATTGTCATCCTGGGAGCATAGATGACATCATCCTCTTGACGTGCTCCCCCAGATCCGCGCACGAGCATATATGATTTTCGCAATTCTGCGGGGCCCCATTTTCTGTAACACTTCCAGAGTTAGTCTTCGGCAGTTTTTACACCCACCAGGGCGCGGTTCGCCGCGTCCTGACAGGCGAATTCGTTCGGCGTCCTCTCTCCGAGAGCCCTGTGAGGACGATTCTCATTGTATTCCCGCCTCCAGGCTCCGATCTTTCTGCGCGCCTGCCGCCGCGGCTTCCCAAACCAGCTCGCGTTAAAACACTTCTCCCGCAACCGTCTGAGAAAACTCTCTACTTGCGCATTCTGCACCGGCTTCCCCGGCTCGATGTGCAACAGCTCGATCTCCCGCTCCGCGCACCAAGTCACAATATGCCGACTGGTGCGTTTCCAGCTTGGAAACATTGTCTCAGGCGCGTTCACTCCCGTACTCGCCAAGCACACCAAGAACCTGAGCCTGGTGGACATCCTTGCGGTCGGGGTGGACCGCATGCAGCGGAACTTCGAGCCCATGAGGAAACAGGTCGAAGCCTGGAAGGGAACCCGACTCCGGGACGAGTCCGCGAAGCTGGTCATCTACCGGGCCTTTGTGGAAGGCGAGCTGGATGTTCCCAAGCATCTTGCCCGCCGGGTCCACGACCTGTATTTCAACCCCCAGATCGAGGAGTTCGCTCCGCGAACGACCTGGAGTCTCTCCAATGCGTTCACGAGCGCGTTCAAGGAACTCGACCCAATCCCGCAGTTCAAGGCGACGGCGAAACTCGCATCGTTCCTCGAGCTGGCGACCGGTACCCCGAACTGACCGCATAGTTTCGGACCAGTCGGGCGAGGGCTCAACAGGAGAGGGGGGCAGTAGACGGATCGTCAACTGCCTCCTCCCCTCAGCTACTCCTAGTAAAGCGCCCGAGAGTAGCTCTGCTTGTCACCTCTCCACGCGCTCCGATGCGCTGGCAAGGCCCGAGGGGGCGCTGAAGAGCCGGCAGCGGGAGAGGCCCACCGGCCTGAATCTGGAGCCGGTTTCCCGCCGATAATTCACAGGAGGACGCCCTTGCGCGCACGAGTATGCCTCAACCGGCTTCTTTCGCTTTCTGGCCTGGATGACCCGAGGAGTTTACGGCCTGACGGACGCAAGCAGGGAGTCAGCTATGGAAAAAGAAAGTGCATTGGCAGTGGCGAATGGGAAGGGGTTCCGACTGAGGTGTGACGCCGGTGGGGCCGGCCAGTTCCGTGCGGACACGGATTCAGCCTTGGTCACGGTCAGCCAGCGTATCCGGCATCTCGACACTCAGGGAATGTGGGATTCCGTGTACGTTGAAGGCAAAGAGGAGCAGGACGGCACCGTAGTGGTGCGGGCTCTCGTCTCCAATCCCGATTGGGATGAGCGACTGCAGATTGCCTGCATCCGTTCCCGCCCGGATGACCCGGAGTGTCTGACTGCGCTGAACACCAACCTGGACCACCTACCCTCTTAGAACTGTTCGCGCTGGCCACACCTAGTCCCCGCTTGTCTTCTCAGGCTTCTCCCCATTTCTCAGTGGCTCCCGAACTTCTTCCGCCCCCACTTCAGTCAAAGGACTCCTCATGAAGCTATCTGACATTCCGCCCGGCAGCGACCTTGCTTATCGCCGCGCTGCCAAGCTGATCGCCGAACAAATTGAATTCGAACTCGAAACTTGCCGCCAGCTTTACGGCACTGAGCCGGAACGAGTCCTGGACCTTCTCGCGAATACACCCGACTGGACCGTTTTTCTCGAAGATGACCAGGACCGGTTGTCTTGCCCCGCTAACAGTTAGTCCACCTGACTCAGCTCGAACGCGACCGCCGAGGAGAATAGCGATGACTTGTGTTATCTGCGGTCAACCTATCGAAGAAGGGCGCCGACACAGGCAGCCTCCGCAGCTTGCGAAATACTGCTTGAAATGCCGCGGCGAGCGCCGGCGCAGCGCGAAATTGAAGTACGTCTGGCGTCCCGAATTCGACGAGCACCTCAAGGCCCACTACTACGGGGGCTTGAATCGAAGATTCCGGGTGCTGAATCGCATGATCCGGCTGACCGGATTGCCTCGGTGGTACATCAAACGCCGAGCTGCGCGCCTCGGCCTCACCATGCACATTGACCGGAGGCCCTGGACCGGCGCCGAGGTTGATCTCCTGGAGCGGCTGGTCGGCTGTGTCTCGACCGCAACCATCGCCAAACGTCTGCATCGGCCCGAAAACTCCGTCGTCACGAAGCTGAAGCGCATGAGCACGTCTCGGCGCGTGCGAAACGGCTACACGATGCGTGAACTGGAGATGTGCCTGGGCGAGGACCACCACAAGATCGAGCGGTGGATCGCGGCCGGCTGGCTGCCTGACAACCTTCAAGGCACGCGTCGCCATGATGGCAATGGCAGAGACATTCATCGCATCCGCGAAGAGGACATCTTGAACTTCGTGAGGAACCATCCGCAGGAACTCAATCTCGGCAAGGTGGACCAGACCTGGTTCTTGGACCTGGTGCTGCTGAAGGGCCGGGAGGTGCGCGAAGTGAAACTGCGCCGGGAAATCGAGGCGGAGGAGGACGACGCTGCAGCGTAGCCGCTCATGATCTCAGCGCCTTTGCAGCTGTTCCGTTCTAGTCATTCCCAAGACTGGCGTCGAGAAGCTTCCGCAGCCATCTTCGGTGCAAGCCGTCAGAGGAGTCGCGCGCTCTTCCACCTAGCCAGCGAAGCAAATTCTCTAGGTTCACTTTGTAGGTTTTGAGAGGCTCATGCACTTCGATGATGAATTCCTCGGCTCGAAAGGATTCATCGAACGTCTCATCCGATAACTTGAATTTCGCCCATGCGCGACAGGCCGCCTCAAACACGGATGAGGCATCAACCTCGGTAAGACGCTCGACACCCTGACCATTCGAAAAATGGACTGTGCAGCGCCGTAGGCGACGCATTGACAACTCACGCGCGCGTGGGATTCAAGGGTAGAGGAAGGTGCTCTCAGCTTATCGCTTATCGCTTCTCGACCTAGTTCCAAAACAGTTTGACTGTGGCTGACGCCTCGCCCTTCCAGGAAGGGCATTTGCTTCTAACGCTCCGGTTTGCAGTGCCTCTACTAAGCAAGAGCAAAACCCCACGAGAGGAGCTTTTACTGTGCGACACGTCAGCAAACAGCCTGCTTTCGAACTCGGCCAGATCGTAGCTACACCGGGTGCTTTAATCGCGCTTCAAAAGGCGGGGCAAGAACCGAGCGAGTTCCTCACGCGCCATGTCAACCGCGAGTGGGGTGATTTGTCCGACGAAGACCGAAAGCAAAACGACTACAGCCTAGAGCATGGGTTCCGGCTCTTGAGCAGCTATCGCACGAACGCAGGCGACAAGCTCTGGATTATCACCGAACCAGACCGCTCCGCGACCACCCTTTTGCTGCCCAAAGAGTATTAAACCGAATGATCTCGGGAAAAAGGAGAAGAGGAGACATGATTACAACCGCAGTCGCAAGTGGAACCACGGCAGTAAAACCGACGGTTTGGCCTGTTCAAGACATTCCGCTAGAAAGAATCCGCGAATCCAGTACAAACCCGCGTCGAGGTTTCGATGAGGGTAAGCTGAAGGAACTCGCTGAGAACATCAAAGTCCATGGCGTCCTGCAGCCTATCCTCGTTCGCCCCTTGCTCGGAGGCTCGGAAAGGACGTATGAGCTTGTCGCCGGGGCGCGCCGTCTCCGTGCCTCACACCTGGGTGGCAAAGATTCAATTCCAGCCACGGTACGCGAACTCACTGATGCCCAGTGCCGGGAGATTCAACTCATCGAGAATCTCCACCGCGCCGATATCCACGAATTGGATGAGGCGCTCGGTTACCGGGCTCTGATGGAGCTCGATCCAAACGTCTACACAGTCGAGGCCATCGCGGCGAAGGTCGCCAAGAGCAGCGCGTACGTCTATGGCAGGTTGAAGCTCGCCGACTTGATCCCCGCCGTTCAAACCGCATTCTACGAAGACCGGCTCAGCGTTGCCCACGCCCTCGAAATCGCCCGCCTTCAGCCCAAGGACCAAGAGCGTGCCTTGACGGAATGTTTTCCCGGGTATCGCAGCGCCGCCTCGATTCTGAAGGACCGCAAAGCGGAGGCGGTGAGCGTGAGGCAGCTTCGGGAGTGGATTGAGCGCGAAATTCGCCTCGACTTGAAGCATGCTCCTTTCGACTCTGGGGATGCCAACTTGCTCCCGGCAGCTGGCCCGTGCACGGCGTGCCCAAAGCGGACCGGGAACAATCCGCTTCTCTTTCCTGAGATTCGGAACAAGTCACTGTGCACGGACCCCGCCTGCTATCAAGCAAAGGTCCAAGCGTTCGTCCAATTACGAGTCACCCCCTTGGTGAAAGACGGCCAACAGCCCTTGCAGATTTCGGAGAGTCCTTCCTGGCAAGTCCCCACGAAGGCCCCCAATACGCTCTACGAGGGTCAATACTGGAGGGCAGAACGCGCGGAAGAGTGCCCGAACACCCAAGCTGCGGTCATCGTGGATGGCCGGAAGGCGGGGACGGTCCTACACGTTTGCACCGATGAAAAGTGCAAGACCCACCGGCAGTTCTCCCACTACGAAATCTCGCCGCAGGAGCGGGAGCAACGCAGGAAGAGCGCGCTCGCCGCACGCGTCCAGAAGGAGTCCCGTCTCCGCATCTTGCAGGCTGTTCAGCAGAAGCTTCCGAGTGGGCTGGACCGAGCAGACTTCGAGATGGTCGCGCTCGACTACTTCCGGCGCCTGGGCCATGACAACCATCACCGGCTGTTCCAAGTCTACGGCTGGGATGAGAAAAAGACCAAAACGTCATGGGGCGGTACCAGCGTTGACCACGAAAAGCTGGCGCAGGCACAAATCCATGGGATGAAGTCGGCCGACCTGAACCGCTTCTTGGTCACCTGTTCCCTGGTGCCGGACCTGTACTGCCCAGGCTACAGTGCCTCTGAGATTCTGTCGAAGGAAGCAAATCTCATGCAGGCCGCGGCCCGCTACAAAGTAAGCGCATCGGGGATCACGGCCCGGGTCACCGCAGAGTTGTCCGCTAGGAAGAAAACAGTAGGGCAGAAATCTCACGCCCCGTCGAATCGTCGCAACAAGCGGGAGACCAAGGCCGGATAGCGCGCCACCCTGTTCGCGAAAGGGCAATGGAAGGAGCCACGCGCCCCGCTGCGGGCACTCGACACGCTAGTCAGGAAGGATGTGAATAGCGAAAAAGCGCTTCCGGTTTTGGCGGCTTGTTTGAACCAATTCAATCCATTCGCTTTAGACCACGACCCTGGAATTGACAGCGAGGATCAGGAAGCGGCGAGGCGCTTCGTAAAAATGCTTTCAGAGAGCCCGGGCTGTAAGGTTTGTCCACACAATGGGGGACCAATCCCATCACGGCACGCGGTTGAGGATCGCAGAGATGGCCGGTCTCTGTCTTAGCAGAATCGCAAGAGAGGTGTTTGAGCATGGCGACTCATCTGGGGCTGTTACTTACTCCGAAGCAGGCAGCTGAATTCCTTGGGGTTCCCTCGGGAACTCTTGCCCAGTGGCGTTCAGAGCGCCGGGGGCCTCCCTACATCAAGCTAGAGGATCGGCTCGTGCGCTACCGCCGCTCGGACTTGGAAGAGTACTTGGCCGGCCACGTGGTGGCGACCAACAGGCATGAGGTTGCTCGTATCGCCATGCGGATCTCAGATAGCTGAGCGGAAGGAATAATACTCAGCGGCTTGAAAGGCCTCGAGAAGATCAGCGCCAGAGAAAGCGCCGCCGAGCGCCCGCCGTTACGGATCGTCACCCCTCGAACGATTGCATCGCGGAATAAGGAAAGCCATGAGTGTTTTCAAGCGCGAGAACTCTCCTTTTTACCAGTACGACTTTGTCTTTATGGGTCGACGCTTTTGGGGATCCACCAAACTTGCGAATCGAAAAGCCGCGGAGCGATTTGTAAGCAAGATGCGGGAGAAGCTGGCTCAGTCCCGGGGTGGAATTCTCGATCCTGAGCCACCGCCATTGTTCGCGACATTTTCCTTGGAGTTCTTGACACGGACAGAGGCAGAGCTTCGCCCCAAGTCTTGGAAACGCTACCAAGTCTCGCTCAATAGCCTTCGGCCTTGGTTTGATGCCAAGAGGCTGGATGAAATCCGGGCAGATGACATCGAAAGGTTTAAGCAGTCCAGGCTGGAGGAGGGTTGTTCGCCCTCGACCGTGAATCGCGACCTGGCTTGTCTCCGGCGCATTCTCTCATTTGCCCTCCGGATGGATCTGCTTACGACTACGCCCTTCGTGGCGAGGAAAGTCAGATTCCTGAAGGAGCGCGGCCGCGAGCGCATCCTGACTTTCGAAGAAGAGCGCCGTTATCTGAAGGTGGCCCGAAACCCACTACGTGATATCGGGACGCTCATGCTGGAGATGGGGTTACGCCCTCGGGAAGCGTGCACGATACGGCGCGAAAACATTCATCTCACAAGCGCGCCGCCCTTCCTCCACGTCCCAGAAGGAAAGACGAAAAATGCAGTTCGGGACCTCGTCGTGACGAAGCGAGCAGAAGAGATACTGAAGCGCCGTCTACTGCAGGCGAAAGGAGAATACCTGTTCCCGGCCCATGTGGGCCGAGGATTTGACTGGTCTCGTCCGATCGAGGAGCTGCATCCCGCCCACTACCGAGCGCTCGAAGACAGCGGAGTCAAACCGCCATTTCAGATTTACGACCTTCGGCACACGTTCGGGACTCGCGCGATTGAGAGCGGCACAGATCCCCTGACGCTCCTGCGGATTATGGGGCATCAAGACCTCAAGACTACGATGCGTTATGTGCATCTATCGAAGCGGCACCTGGTCGAGGCGCAGGTCAGGATTGAACGATATAGGGCCGAGAGAGAGAAAGAGGAAAAGCAGCGGGCCAGGAGACGCCGAGAGGGGGCCCGGTGAGTGTCGGGACTTTTGTCGGGACTCTCGGCCGATTCCGGCGCATTCTGATGTAGCGACCCTCACCCCGCAAGAGCATCCTATCTGACGGTGGATGAGCGGTTTACGTGGGGAACAACGGATTGTAGGCGAGTTAGCCAAAACAGCCCGAATCGCGCTCATAATCCGTTGGTCCCTGGTTCGAATCCAGGCGGGCCCACTAAGACTTCTCTCGGCAGAAGTATCCGGTTCAACCACCCACCCACATCCCCGGCAAGCCGCGTCTGAGAAAGGCTGGAGGAATCCCCCGGTCCATGCTGGTGACAATGGTCACATCCCCCTGTGATATCCGTCATGGCCGATATCACAAGTGCCCGCCAAAATCCGCAAATTCAAGGGGGACCGCCGACTGCGGCCCGCGGCAAAAAACAGCAAGGGAGGGCTGGGGGAATGAAACCTCGAATCGTAAAGGCAGGCGTGGTGGGGGGAGCAGTTTGCCTGGGAATCCTGGTCTGGATGCTGGCGGCGACGCCACCCGCATCGGCCATTCCGGCATTCTCGCGGAAGTACCAGACTTCGTGTACCACCTGCCACAACGATTACCCGGAGTTGAACGACTTCGGACTGGCATTCAAGAAGAACGGGTTCAAGTTCCCGAAGGATGACGAACTGTTTGTCAAAGAGCCCCCCGTGCTGCTGGGCGCCAAGGCACAGAAGGAGGCATTTCCAGAGGCGGTATATCCAGGAGAAATCCCTGGGTTCTTGCCGATTGCCTTCCGCTATTCCGGCAACCTCAACTGGAACGCCAAGCAGCCCGGACCGGTGCAGGCCACGTCATTCTTGCCGGTGACCGACCTGTTTGTGCCGAATACGCTTACGATCATCAGTACGGGCAATTTCGGCCGGAACCTGGCGTTCTGGATTGACGACGACATCTCCGCCGCCGGCAGCGGTGCCGATGGCGGGCTGGGCGATGGATACTTGCGCTACAACGACATCGGCCACGCGATTGGCTTGCCGCTCAATGCGCTGAATGTCCGGTTCGGACAATTCGAGCTGGACTTGCCCTTCACGCAGGCACGCTCGATCTACCCATCGGCGTACGACGTCTTCAGCGAGGCGGCCGTGGCCCAGCCCCCGCCGACCACGGGTCAAACCGTGTTTCGCACCACCAACAACCCTTTCTTCCTGGGGACGCCGCAGCGCGGCATCGAGTTCGGCGGCTATCCCAACAACGGAAATTTCACCTGGTCGGTGGCCATCGTCGACGGAACAAATTCGGCCTACGGGCTCGGGCCTGCGATCACGGCGCGGAACACCAAGGATGTTTATGCCCGTGTTTCGCAGCAATTCAATTTGGAACGCGATCCCGAGAGCCGGAAGGCGGTACAGGCTGCGGGACCCACCGGGCCGCGCGACCATACGTCGCTGCGCCTCGGGGCCTTCTACTATCACGGCGACAACCAGTTGAACTATGGCAGCTCCCAATTCAGTTCGCTGGGAATCATTGACGAGCCGTTCTATCGCACCGGGGGCGATATCCGCTTCAAGTACCGCAAGATGGAACTCTTCGCTCTCGGCATGGTGGGGCACGACAAAGACCACACCGTGACGGTGGATACGGTCACAGGCACCCAGACGATCTCCAGTGCGCCGGCGGTCACCTATACCGGAGGGTTCGCGGGCAGCAATTTCTGGATCTACCCGTGGTTGATCGCCTACATGCGCTACGACTTCGTGAACTCACCGACGGATTATGCCAACCTTGTTTCTCAATATCGGACGCGGAACCGCTACAGTCCCGGTTTCCAATTTCTCGTCCGGGCAAACATCAAGGTCATCGGCGAATATCAGTATCACTGGGGGGTGCCGTACACCGACCCGGCGACAGGCAATATGGCGTATTACAAGCCGAGCTCGTTCGTAGGCGGAATTGACTACGTCTTCTAAAGGCAGGGCGAGTTGAAGCGATCGGAACGCAAGTACATCTCAAAACGAGAGGAATGCTTTGAGTCTCTCGAGAACCGCACCAAGGGCCGCAGCCGCAACAGGAATCACCTTGCTCCTGGCAGGTGCGAGCCGGAGCAATGAAATCAAGGACGCGGTGAGCGTGCCGGGTATCAAATTCGCGGAAAACATCGCCGTCCACGTTGAGGCCACTGCGGTGCTATGCTACCGGGCGAATGGGATCAGGACGGCTGTTGTTTTCGCGTTGCAGCTTTAGGGAGGACTCGCCCGCCCGGTCGGGTGGACACGGTCCTGGAATCGAGGAGAAAATGAAGACAACATTTCGGAGTGCACTCATTTCGGCCGCGATTGCGCTCTTCCTAGCAGGGTCGGCGCGTGCGGGCGAGATCAAAGGAAAAGTCAACGTGCAGGGCTTGCGCTCCGCGGAAAACATTGCGGTGTATGTGGAGGCGATTGCCGGAAAGGATTTCCCGGCGCCCACCCAGCACGTTACCATCGACCAGAAACAGATGAAGTTCGCGCCCCACGTGACCGTTGTGTTGAAGGGCACCACGGTGGAGTTCCTGAATAGCGACCCCGTGGGTCACAACGTGTACTGGCCGTCGATCAGCGGAAATAAGAAACTGGCGCACAACATGGGCACGTGGCCGAAGGGGCAGGAGAAATCGTTCCAGTTCAACGACCTCGGCGTCGCCTCGCTGCTGTGCAACGTTCACCCGGAGATGTCCGGTTACCTGGTGGTGGTGCCAACTCCGTATTTCGCGGTCACGGACAAGGAAGGAAATTTCGTGATTAAAGACGTGCCGGCGGGTCATTACACGCTGAAAACCTGGAGCGAAGAAGGCAAGCCGGCCACGCAGGCTGTGGATGTGGCTGGGGCGGCAACGGCCGTGACACTCACGGTTTCCAAGTAGGCGGCGCTCGAGAGCAGAAGCGAAAAGGACGCGCGTGCGCTCCAAACTGGTGGACCTGGCATGGCTGGAGTCTAACTTTCCGTGCATGACCGCTTGCCCCGTGCACACGCAAGCGGGCCGGTACGTCTCCCTGATCGCCCAGGGCCGCTATGAGGACGCCTACCGCTATGCACGCTCTCCGAATCCGTTCGCTTCCGTCTGTGGGCGCGTCTGCGGCCATCCGTGCGAGACGGCCTGCCGCCGCGGCCAGTTGGACGCGCCCATCTCCATCCGCGCGCTGAAGAGATTTCTCACCGAACGCTACGGTCCGGAATCGCGTAATCCGCTCGAGGTGTATCCGGAAAAGCCCAAAGTCACCCACTCGGAAAAGGTGGCTGTGATCGGCGCCGGCCCGGCAGGACTTTCTGCGGCGCACGATCTGGCGCTGCTCGGTTACCCGGTCACCGTATTCGAAGCTGCCCGGGTGCCCGGCGGGATGCTGTACCTGGGCATTCCGGAGTACCGCATGCCTCGGGACGTCCTGCTCGCGCAAATCCGGGAAATCCTGGCCCTCGGGCCGGAACTGCGGCTGAATTCCCGCCTCGGAAAGGATTTCACCATCGCAGAGTTGCGGAGTCAGGGGTACAAGGCCTTTCTCCTGGCGTTTGGCCTGCATCGCAGCCGCGACTTGAGCATCCCCGGACACGAGCTGGACGGTGTGGTGAAGGGCGTGGATTTTCTGCTGAACGTGAATCTGGGCTACCGCTTCTCGATCGGCAAGCAGGTGGTGGTGATCGGCGGCGGAAACGTGGCCATTGACGTGGCCCGCTCCGCGCTGCGGGCGCAGCAGCGGCTCACACACGAGGCTCTTGCCAGCGTATTGCTGCCCGACAGTCTCCCGGAAAGCCAAATGGAAGTGGCAATGAAGGAGTTGATGGACGTGTCTCGCGCGGCCCTGCGCATGGGCGCGCGCCGCGTCCACCTGGTCTGCCTGGAATCTCGCGAGGAGATGCCGGCGTTTGCGGAAGAAATTGAAGAGGGACTCCAGGAGGGCCTGGAGATTCATCCTTCGCTGGGCCCCAAAGGCTTTGTGGGAAAGGGCGGAAAACTGGAGGGCCTGGAGACGATCCGGTGCAGCTCCGTATTCGATGCCCAGCGGCGTTTCAATCCCGTTTTCGAGCCCGGAACGGAGCGCATCATCCCCTGTGACACGGCGATTCTGGCCATCGGCCAGACTTCGGACCTCTCCTCGCTTGCGCCCGAAGAGGGGCTGGAGACCACCCGGCAGGGCACGCTGAAGATTGATCAGGAGACGCTGATGACCACCGCCCGCGGCATTTTCGCGGCGGGCGACATCGCTTTCGGCCCGCGGCTGATCATCAGCGCAGTGGCCGACGGGAAAAGAGCGGCGGAGCAGATTGACCGTTACTTGCAGGGCGCGAATTGGCAGCCCCGGACGCAGTACGTTCAAATCACGCTGCTGGACCATCACCAAATGGCGGAGAGTTACGACGAGTACTCGCGCCTGGCCGTGCCCGTGATTCCCATCGACCGCCGCACGGGTGTGGCGGAAGTGGAATCCGGCTACACGGAAGAGCAGGCGCGGAGAGAGGCCTCGCGCTGCCTGCAGTGCTGGGTGAATACGATTTTCGACGGCAATGAACAAGAAGGCACGGAGTGCATCCTGTGCGGCGGATGCGTGGACGTATGCCCGGAGAATTGCCTGCGCCTGGTGCCGCTTCGCGAAGTTGCTATTTCCGCCGAGGTCAAAAGCCGGCTGGGTGAGGATGCGGCCATCTATCAGCGCGACCTGCTCCACCTGACCGCCGACGAACTTCCCTCGGAGGAGGGATCCGTCATGGTGAAGGATGAAACGATCTGCATCCGCTGCGGGCTGTGCGCGGAGCGGTGCCCGGCGCACACAATCACCATGGAAGCATTCGAAGTGTTTTCCAGCGATCCGAGTTTCATTCCCGTGGAAAGGCTGATGTACCGATGAGCGAAACGGAAAAACCCGGCTCCGGCCCGGCATCGCCGGAGACACCCGAAACGGGCGGCATGGCGCGGCGCGACTTCCTGAATGAAATCACTTTTGGAGCGCTGGGGGTGGCGGGGCTCGGCTCCGCTGTGGTCACCTATCAATATATGTCGCCCAACGTGCTGTTCGAGCCACCCACGCGATTTCGCGCGGGGAACCCGGACCTGTATCCCGTGAATTCCGTCACCTTTCTGCAGGACCAGCAGGTCTACATCGTGAGGACGCCGGCCGGCTTCTATGCCGTCTCCGCCGTGTGCACGCACCTCGGCTGCATTACCCAGTGGAAGCCCGAAGATCATTTGATCGAGTGCCCCTGCCACGGGAGCAAATTTAAGAATGACGGCGCAAAGGTCGCAGGGCCCGCGCCGCGGCCTCTCCCTCACTTTTCCATTGCGCTCACTGCGGACGGCGAACTGGTGGTGGACAAACTCGAAACGATCCGTGCCGAGCAAGTGCTGAAGGTCTAGGAGCCAAGATGGCCAGTGCCGCGACTTTCCTCGAGCAGCTCCGGCAAAACCGGGTATGGAAATCCATTTTCCGGCGGGGCCCGGCGCTCACCAACCGCACGCGCAGCCTGGCTGTTTTCGGAAATCTTTTCCTGCACTTCCTGCCCGTAAAGGTAAGGGAAAAATCCCTGCGGGCGCGCGCCACCTATTACCTCGGCTCGTTTTCCTTCTTGCTGTTCCTGGTGCTGGTCATCTCCGGCGTGCTCCTGATGTTCTATTACCACCCGGCGGTCCCACAGGCGTACCGGGACATGAAGGACCTTCGCTTTGTGGTTTCGAGCGGAGTCTTCCTGCGGAATCTGCACCGATTGGCCGCGCACCTGATGGTCATCGCTGTTTTCGCTCACATGTTCCACGTATTTTATCGCGGGGGGTATAAGCCGCCGCACGAGTTCAACTGGGCGGTGGGAGTGGTTCTCCTGCTGGTCACGCTGTTCCTGAGCTACACGGGCTACCTGCTGCCGTGGGACCAGCTGGCTTTCTGGGCCATCACCGTAGGCACAAACATCGTCTCTTCGATGCCGGTGATCGGGAATCGCATTCGCTTTCTGCTGTTGGGCGGAAATCTGGTGGGCGAAAACGCGCTGCTGCGTTTCTACGTGTTGCACTGCGTGGTCCTGCCTCTGGTGGCCGTGATGCTGGTGGGAATTCACTTCTGGCGGGTACAAAAAGACGGCGGACTGACCGTGAAGGAAGACCGTGAGCGAAAAGAATAATTTCGAAGCCGGCTTCGGTTCGGACGCGGTGAAAAATCCGCAGCGCATCGTCTTTGTCACCCGGAAGACCTCGGCAAAAGTGACCGGAGATCCAGGCCGCCAGGTGATGGCCTATCCAAACCTGCTGGTGCGCGAAGCCATCGCTTTCCAGGTGCTGGTGATCGCGCTCGTGCTCGTGGCGCTGGCGTGGGACGCGCCGCTCGAACAGTTGGCGAATCCCCTGGTTACTCCCAACCCGGCGAAGGCGCCCTGGTACTTCCTGGGCCTTCAGGAGCTGCTGCATTACTTCCCGCCGCTGGTGGCCGGCATTTTGATTCCCACTCTGGTGGTCATCGCGCTCGTCATCATCCCCTACTTCAACATCAATATCGAAGGCGAACCGATCTGGTCGCGGCATGGGCGGCGACATTTGCAGGTTGTTCTGGCGGTCTATGGCGCGCTGGCCGTTTTTCTCGCGTTCTTCGACGCGTGGACCGTGCTGATTCCCACTCTGCTGGTCGGTGGCGTGTTGATCTATTCGTATTCCATTACAGAGGGGGCTCCCGGCTGGAGGGGGCATCTCCGCGGGCGCCCCGTTTCCTGGTGGGTGATGACCTGGTTCATCACCGTGGCACTGGTGTTGACGCTCGTCGGAACCTTCTTCCGCGGGCCCGGCTGGTCATGGACCTGGCCTTGGGGGACGCATGCCGGCTGATGAAATGGGGCGCATTCCGCCACGCCTGCGCTACGCATTTGCGATTTCGAGCGTTGTATTTGTAGCCGTTCTGGCTATTTCTCCGGTGAAGGATCTGCAACGTGAGTGGAAGCAATCTAAGCGCGGGTACGTGCGCTTCGCCGAGACACGTCCGGACACGAAGCGGCTGCTCGCCGATATGCATCCCGGGATTGACCAGATTTGGATCCCGGACCTGAACGTGGTCGATCGCTGCACCACGTGCCACCAGGGAATGACGCAGCCCAGCCTCGCGGGCGTCTCCGTGCCTCAACCCTATCGTGCTCATCCTTTCGTCCCGCACTCCGTAACGGATTGGGGCTGCGTGGTGTGCCACCGTGGCCAGGGGCCTTCCACGGAGGTTGCGGAAGCACACGAAACCACGCTGGCGTGGGAGCAGCCAATTTTGCAGGGTCGTTTTATCCAAGGCTCCTGCGGCGCCTGTCACCTGGGCCGCCTGCCTCAGACTCCCAAGCTGAACAGCGGCCGCCTGCTTCTCGAGAAGTTTAACTGCACGGGTTGTCATCGCCTGGAAGGCATTGAGCGTCCCGTGATGCTGGGCCCCGACCTGTCGCGCATTGGGAGGAAAGTGAGCCGAGAGTGGATTTATAAGTGGCTCAAAGCGCCGCGCACCGTCGTGGATGCCAACGGCAATACCACTGTGGACGGGTACCTGTCCGGCGAGGAGCTGCGCATGCCGCAGTTCCGCCTGAACGATGCAGGGCTTCGCGACCTTTCGGCATACCTGAGTTCGCTTCAGGGGGAACCGATCGAGCCCTACCGATTCAGCCCGGCAGTTCTCGCGGCCCTGGAGAAGAATCCCGAAACTGCCACGCAGGGTGAACTCCGCTTCCGTCAGATGTTTTGCTCTACGTGTCACTCCCTGGCCGTAATTCGCGCGGGAGAAACGAAGCTGATCGGCGGCGACATCGGGCCGGAACTCACCAAGGTGGGCAGCAAAGTGAACCAGGAATGGCTGATCGCCTGGTTGCGTGATCCTCAGGGCTACCTGCCGCATAGCAAGATGCCGCGATACGAATGGTCCGAGAGTGATCTTTACAAAGTGACGCGCTACATCACCGAGCGGTTGACCGACGCCGATTTGCTCAAGGATGTTCCGAATCTGCCCCAGGCAACGCCGGAGCAGATCCGGAGCGGCCAGCGCCTCTTCCTCGAGAACGGCTGCGCGAGCTGCCACGCCGTCGAAGGAATTCCGAGCCAAAAGGACTATGGTCCGGATCTTTCGGCCCTCGGCGCCAAGAACGTTTCCCAGCTCGAATTCAGCCAGTCCAAAATTCCGCGAACGTTGGTCGCCTACATCCAGGCAAAGGTCACCGACCCGCTTTCGGTGAATCCAGCGGCGCGAATGCCTCAGTATCGGTTCACCCCGGAGGATCTGGACGCGGTGACCACGGCTCTGCTGGCCATGGACGGACCTCCGGCTACGGCCGGCCTCCGGCGCCTCACTGTGCCGCGGGAGCAGCCGGCCTTCCGTCCCGCCGGCCCCTTCGGGAAGGTCTACGAGCGGTACAAATGCTACGTGTGTCACAAGTTCAACGGATACGGCGGCGATCTGGCACCCGATCTCTCCTTTGAGGGCAGCCGCGCGCGCCGGGCGTGGATCGTGGAATTCCTGAAGAATCCGCAGACCCTGCGGCCCACGCTCGTGTTCCGCATGCCGCAGTTCAACATCACCAACCAGGAAGCGGACGTCCTGGCAGATTACATTGGCCTGGTCTTGCAGAGTCCCGCGGTGGAAGGCGACGAAGGGGATTCGAAAGCGTACACGACGCAAATGGCCACGCTGGGGAAGGAGCTCTACGAGGTGAAGTACCAGTGCCAGTCTTGCCACACGATCGGCTCTTCCGGCGGTTATGTGGGGCCGAACCTGAGCAACGCCGGCAACTGGCTCTACCCCTCTTGGATCGAGGCCTGGCTGAAAAATCCCCAGGAACTGGTTCCCGGCACGATCGAGCCGCGGCGCGCTTTCACCAAGGACGAAATTCGCGCGCTCACGGCGTATCTCCTCACGCTTCGGCAGGGAGCAAAACCGCCCGCCGGGGCAACGAGCCACGGGGGCGGGCAATGAGCCGCCCGGTCACGGTTGTTGTCATCCTCATCCTGATGGCCGGCGCGGCGGCCTGCCGCAAGCAACCCTCCGCGCCGCAGGACCCCCTCGCGCAGGCATATGATGTGGAAGCGGATTGGAACGACCCACAGCGGGTGATTCCGCTCGGATACCGCGAAGCCCAGGGGAAGCGGGTGTTTTACACTCAATGCGTGTGGTGCCACGCGGACTCGACTCCGGCGGGGCCGTCCAACCGGTCCAATGTGACGCCTGCGCCGCCCCTGATGAATGATGGCGCCACGCTGAATCAAGAGAGCGATGCAACTTTGAAGAACATGATCGCCCTCGGCGGAAGCGCCCTGGGAAAATCCGCGATGATGCCGCCCTATGGACGCACGCTCAGCGAAGAGGAAATCACGGATCTAATTGCCTACATCCGGGCGATCGCCCAGCCTCCCTACCAGCCGGTGGCGCGCCCGCAATCGGGATCCGCGGGAAAATAACCTGCTATGGCTCTCCCCTTTTTCTCACGGAGCGCAGCGTTTCGTTCCTCGAGAACGGGGCGCTGGCCGCTGCTGGTTTTGCTGGGCTCGCTGGCCGCCGCGGGAGCGGGTTGGGCCCAGGTAAGCCCGCCGGAAATCACGAATCCCGAGCTCCGGCAGCTCGAGACCACCTATCTCCAGCAGTTGAAAACGCTGCACCATTCCATCGCCAGCACCCGATTCCCCTTTCGATTTTCCCTGGTCCGATACGTGGAAGCCGGCCCTAGGTCCCCCTCGGCCGGGGACAGCCGCGGCATCGAGTTCGTGCGCTTCCATGAGCGCACCGTATTGAAAATTACAGGGAATTACAACGCCGCGCTCAGTGCCACCCTGCTCACGATGAACGAGCGCGCCTCGCGCGTCTTTCACGATGTGTTCGTGCCTATTCTTCGCCTGGTGCGGCAGGATATCCCGCTGGATACCGCCTGCGACGCGATCGGATTCGAGGTTTCCTACCACGTGCTCGGATCTTCGAAGGCCTACGAATTTGAGGGCAAAGAGATTCTGGTGGCGGTTTTCCGTCGCGACGATGCTTTCGCGCTCGCGGCTGCGGAAAACGATGCGGCCCGGCAGGAAATTCTGAATCGCAGCGAAGTATTCGTGGACGGAGAGGACTTCGGGCTGGCACTGGGCGAGCGCGCGCCGATTGTTTTGGATGCGCTGGGTCGCGAAGCGCAGCCGGCGTCCAGTTCGCGCAAACGCCCGGCGGAAAGCGCAACAGGTTCCGAATCGAGTCTCGCGCCGGCAGCCACCAATTCCCGGATCCTGCTGCCCGTCCCGCCGCCAGCCGCGTCAAGTGGCGTGATGCCGGGCCGGACCGCTCCGGCCCGGGATGATGTGGTGGCATCCGCGCCGGAGCAGGTGCACCCCGCCACACAGGCGGACGCTGACGGGTTGCAGACCAAGTACCAGGTGCAGCTCGACGCCCTGGCCAAGGAGGGGTTGCTGAAGTTTCACTTCGTGGACTATGCGCCCCCTTCGTTCGTGGTTTTTCACAATCGCGTGTACCTGCAAGTCACCATGCGGAACCCGCGCGAATTCGATGCCAACGCCAGCTCGATCTACAAGCGCGCCGCGCAGAGCTTCGATCTCTTCCTGGCGGGACAATTGAAGGGCGTACTGGAAAGAGTTCCCGCGGACGCGGAGTATGAGGGACTGGACGTCACACTTCTGAATCATTTTTCCGGCAAGCCGGCAGGACCCTCGGCGTCCTCCGGCTCGCAGGAAGCCATCGAATTTGCCCTGCCTCTCAAGCCTTTGCGCCAATTTCTCGACGCCGACATCACCAACCAGCAACTGCTCGATCAAAGCATTGTTCTGGTGAATGGCGTGCGCATCGCCCTCAACTTGCAGCAGGTGGAATAGCGGGACACGTCCTGGAAAGGCCTAAGTGTTGCGGGCGGAATGGTCCCGAGAATCCGGGCGGGCCCACGAGACGTTTCGATTCACGACGCCGCACTACGGTTCCTTAATTCGGACCGCAGGCCCCACGGAAAAGTTCTTACGATTTCGGCGCGCTCTCGGAAATTTTGGGCGTGGCGGGCGGGTGTTCCGGCCGGACCCCGACGCTGATGTCCATCGCCGTGTTCTTCGGGAAAACAACGTCCCGGCCGCGCCCCAGAAAATTCACGTAGATCGATCTGCTGGCGCCGAGCGCGCCCATGGCCAGGCCCAGCGGCTGCGAGTGCACAAACGCGCCGAGTGCCAAGCCGACCAGTTTGAACCCGCCCAATCCTCCCGCCATTCGGTTGCTCGCGTTTCCCGCGGCGTCCCCGGCGGCGCCGGCATCCCTGTCCGATCCAGCTGAGGCCGCGGCCAGCGCCACTGTGAAGGCGGTCGAAAGATAACGCGTCTTGGAAGCGGTGGCTTGCGCGCCTCCTTCCGTGTCGAGTTCCACGTTGTCCGCCTTGGCTGCGTTTACGCCCGCGAGCACCGCATTCACCTTTTGCTCCACCCCGTCCGGAGGCGAAAGCTGGTGGAACACGATGCGGAGCTGCCCGTTGTGATGCATCCCGTGGGCAGGCCGCGCCTGGAGTACGCTCCCCTTCAGACGGCTGCCCGCCGGAAGAACCAAATTGTTGCCGTCAAAGAGCGGCTGCCAGAGCACCGCCTCCACTTTATCTCCCCCCTGCGTCGTGGCGGAATTCACCGGCGTGACCAGCAGCGCATGCACCAGGCTGCCCTCCGGAGGCGGCTGGCCGATGGAGGCGGCCATCTGCGCGCTCAGTGGTTTGCTGCCGAACTCCAGCGGCTCCTGAAGTTCCGCGGAATAGATCGTGCCCGCATCCAGATACTGGGGGTGGACGGGAAGTTGGGCAACCGCGTATCGCCCCAGCCGGTGCATCTTGCCGGGCTCATGGACTTGCTTCATCGCGTCGTCCCAGTCTTGCTTGGCTTGCGCCTTTGCCTGGCTGATTTTGCCGGAGACGGCATCTGTCTGATCCTGGCTGTCCGGCGTTTTCACGAATTCGATCACGCGCCCGGAACCGGGGCTGACCACCGTACGCACCGGGATATGCCTGCCGTCCGCGAGCACCAGATTGTCGAATTCGACCTCGATCTTATGGCTCGGCGAGAAGTTGGCATTCAACGCGGAAAAGGTGCGCGTCCTGCCCGGGACCGTTTCGATTTTGGTGATCCGGCCTGTGACCTCGGTGCCGACCGGCAGCACGATCTGATCGAATGCGTAGACCGGCTGCACAATCTTCCCGTGAATGGGCTGTCCGGCTTTTTGGATTCGCACTTCGTGATCGAGCGCCACCTGCAGCGGTGTGCCGGGATGCACCGTCAAGGGAATCGTCTGTGCCTGCGCCGCCGGACCGGCCGGCACTGCGGCGGCGGATGCGGCCGGGGCAGGCGCGGGAGGAGGAGCAGAGGGGACATCCTGGGCGAGCGCCCATCCCCCGCAGGCACACGTCAGCACCAAAAAGGAGATCGCCCGGCAGCTTCGCATGCTCTTTGTCTCTCCGACGCCGCACCAGGGAGGCGGCGCGCCCATTCACAACGCCCAACGCGCTTCGGCCCTCCGACAGGGCCCCGCGCGGTTCACAGTGTAAGTCGATGCGAGGCCGGGGGGAAGTGTTGCACGGATTTGCGGTCCGAATCCCTTGCCCCGGCCTTCGGCGCAAACGGGATTCCGCCCAGACTACGAGTGCCCGCCGCCGGCAAGTTCGCGGATGATGGAGCCGACGAACACTTTCGCGTCACCGAACAACATGAGTGTCTTGTCGAGGTAATAGAGCGGATTGTCGATGCCCGCGAAGCCCGGGCTCATGCTGCGCTTGATCACCATCACGGTGCGCGCTTTGTCCACCTCCAGGATGGGCATGCCGTAGATGGGGCTGGAGGCGTCGGTGCGCGCCGCGGGATTGGTCACGTCGTTCGCGCCGATAATCAGCGCCACGTCCGTCTGGGGCAGATCGGAGTTCACTTCGTCCATCTCCACCAGGCGTTCGTAGGGAATGTCCGCTTCCGCGAGAAGCACGTTCATGTGCCCCGGCATGCGCCCCGCGACGGGATGAATCCCGAACTTGACGTCCACGCCTTTCTTGGTGAGCACGTCGAAGAGCTCGCGCACTTTGTGCTGCGCCTGCGCCACCGCCATGCCGTAACCGGGAACGATCACCACGGTGCTGGCCGCCGCGAGGATTCCCGCCGCTTCTTCCGGCGAGGCGCTGCGCACCGTGCGCTCTTCCTTCGCCGCTCCCGCGCCCGCCTGCACCTGGCCGAAGGCCCCGAACATCACGTTGGTAAACGAGCGGTTCATGGCCTTGCACATGATCACGGAAAGGATGAATCCCGAAGAGCCGTCGAGCGCCCCCGCCACCACCAGCACTTTGCTGTTCAGCACGAACCCGAGCAGCGCGGCGGAAAAGCCGGCGTAAGAATTCAACAGGGAAATCACCGTAGGCATGTCCGCCCCGCCGATCGGCGTCACCAGCAGCACTCCAAACACCAGCGCGATCACCACCATAATCGGGAAGAGGACGGTGTTGGCCGGGTTCACCACCAGGGCAATGGCCAACAGAAACGCCGCGCTCAGCACCGTCAGGCTGACGAAATTCTGGCCCCTGTATACAATCGGGCGCTGTGGCAGGATTTCCTGCAGCTTGCCCGCCGCGATCACGCTGCCGGTAAACGTCAGCGAGCCGATGATCACTTCCAGCCCGATCTCGGCCATCCCGAACCGCGTCACGTGAGGAACGCCCACGTAGTATTCGGCGATGCCGATCATGGCCGCGGAGAGGGCGCCGAAGGCGTGGCTGAGCGCGGTTCGCTGCGGCACCGCGGTCATCTGAACCAAGCCGAGAGGGATGCCCACGCCCGCGCCGATCAGTAGGGTGATGATGATCCATTTATAGGCCACCAACTCGGGATTGAAGAGAGTGGCGCCGACGGCCAGGGCCGCCGCAATTTCGCCGGCCAGCACGCCGTGCCGCGCGGTGACCGGCGAGCTCAGCCACTTGATCGCTAGGATGAACAGGACGGTGGCGACGAGGTAAATCAAATCGAGCACTTGGACGGTGGCGAGCGAGCTCATGGCTTGTTCGGTCTGCCGGTCTTGAACATGCGCAGCATCCGGTCGGTGATCAGGAATCCTCCGACCATGTTGCTGAAAGAGGCCGCCACCGCGATGGCTCCCAGGACCGTGGCAAGCGGAGATTCCTGCCGCCCGGCAATGATGATCGCGGCCACCACCACGATGGCGTCGAGCGCGTTCGTCAGCGACATCAACGGCGTGTGCAGCAGGGGCGAGACGCGCTTGATCAGCTCAAACCCGACAAACCCGGCCAGGATGAACACGTAGAGGTTGGACAGAAAATCGGAAGGCACTCTTTCCCCCTTATGCCGGAGGCGTCAGCGCCGGCAATTTGAAGAATTCCCGCACTCGCTGGTTGACGATCTGCCCGTCCCTAGTGGCCAGCGTCTCCCGGATGATCTCGTCATCGAGATTGAGCCGGAGTTTCCCATCTTGCATCAGGTGGGCCAGGAAGGCGCCGATATTGCGGGCATAGAGCTGGCTGGCGTTGTAGGGCACGGAGCTGGCCAGGTTGAACCACCCCACGATGGTCACTCCGTGCTCGACGATTTTCTCTCCCGGGCGAGTCAGTTCACAATTTCCGCCCCGCTCCGCCGCCAGGTCCATGATCACGGAGCCCGGCGCCATCTTCGCCACCATCTCCTTGGTCACCAGCACCGGCGACTTTTTCCCCGGGACCACCGCCGCCGTGATCACCACATCGCTTTCCGCCACCACGCGGCCCAGCAGCTCGCGCTGCTTCAGGTAGAAAGAGTCGTCTTGCGCCCGCGCGTAGCCCCGCGCGTCCTCCGCGTCTTTCGCCTCGATGGGCAGCTCCACAAACCGGCCGCCCAGGCTTTCCACTTGCTCCTTCGCCGCCGGGCGCAGGTCGTACGCAAACGTCACCGCACCCAGCCGCCGCGCCGTGGCGATGGCTTGCAGTCCGGCCACTCCCGCGCCGATCACCAGCACGCGCGCGGGCGTGATGGTTCCGGCCGCGGTGGTGAGCATGGGTAACATTCGCGGCAGCAGATCGGCGGAGAGAAGCACCGCTTTGTAGCCGCACAGCGTGGCCATCGAGGAAAGCGCGTCCATGCTTTGCGCGCGCGTGGTGCGTGGCATCAGCTCGATCGAGAACGAAGTGACCCCGGCGTTGGCGATGTCTTCGAGCGTCTCGAGATTCCCAAACGGCCGCAAAAACCCCAGCAGCACCTGGCCCTTGCGGTACAGCGGCACGTCGGCCTTCCCGGTCCTGTCGTTCGAGCCGTGGCACAGCACCTGAACGATGATATCGGCGGCGCCAAACACCGCGGCGCGGTCCGGCAGCACTTTGACTCCCTTCGCCTCAAAGTCGGAGTCGCGAAAGCCTGCCTCGTAGCCCGCGCCCGCCTCCACCACCACGTCCAGCTTGGCCTTGGCCAGATTTGGAATCGCCGCCGGCACCAGGGCCACGCGGCGCTCTCCGGGGAAGGATTCCTTCGGTACACCGACGATCATGGCAGGCGATTCCTGTCCTTTCCTGTTTCCGGAGCGTTGCCGTGGATAGTAAAAAGGTGAGCCATGATGGCCGAGTGTTCACGGCTTGGCACGAGCACGGGGCTGCTCGCGCTGCGAAGCCGCGACAAACGGCGGCCATTCTATCCTCAAACCGAGAGAATTCCACCGGCGAACACTCAATTGTGACCTGCGTCACACAGTCAATTGACACGCACCGGCAGGCGGCCTAACATGGCCGCACTTTTCGACTGGTGAAGTTCTCGGCGACCGTTTGCGGAAGCGGCGAGGGACTGCGGTGGATGGCACTGGGGGCGCGCAGAGAATGACCACGGTTCAAGTTTTGAGCCGGCAAGTTGACGATGCCACCGTCCTCGACCTCGAGGGCCGCATCGTCCTCGGCCCGGCCACCGACGCCCTCGGCAGCGCCATGCAAGACGCAATCGCCAAGGGCACCCGCAAACTCCTGCTGAACATGAAGAACGTCACCCAGGTGGACACCTCCGGCATCAGCACCATCGTGCGCGCGTTCGTAAGCATGCAGCGCGCCGGGGGGAAATTCGGCCTCTTCCACATGTCCGACCGCGTGCGCCAGATCCTCGACATGATCCGCCTGCTCAACGTCATCCCCAACTTCTCCGACGAACAGCAAGCCGTCGCCCGCCTGCGCTGACCTGCTTTACCAGATGGTGTGAATTTGTTTGCAGGCGCGGATTCTAGCGTCCTTCGTCACCAGGACGATGCCTTCCGCCAAAGCCGTGGCGCCGATCAGCCGGTCGCAGGGATCGCTCGAATAATCAGCGGGCAGTTGGTTGGCCAGGACCGCAATCCTTAAAGTGATGGGCTGGACGACCACGCGCTTGGTGGCTTCCTCGACGAAAGCCTCCACGGTTCCGTCGATCTCTAGCCGGCCCTTCGTGGCCAGCCAAGCCAACTCCCACAGGCTAATCGCAGAGATGGCTATGCCTCCGCTACGGGCCGCCCGGCGGATTGCCGAGGCTGCCGGCCGCGATAATCTTCGCGGGTCACCCGCCAGCCAGACCAGCGCGTGCGTATCGAGGAGAATCACTCCTCCGACTCTCCCCACTCGACGGGAATCGGGGACTCAATGTCCCCGACAATCCTGACCTTTCCGGCCATGTATCCGAAGATGTCTTGATTTGCCGATTTGAACGGTACAACCTTCGCAACCGGCCTTCCCCTCTTGGTGATCACCAGCGGCTCGCCGGTAGCCTGAACCGCGTCGAGCAGCGACAGGCACTGGGCCTTGAATTTTCCCGCGGGCATGCGCTTCATAGTGCCCTCCTCATGTTCATGGTCATCCTATCATGACCATATTGACCCTGCAAGAGTCTTAACGAGATGGCTCCGTTCCCGGCCATCCCTCGCAGGCTGTCCGCAACCGTTCTTAGATTTTCGTCCCGCCTCGGCGGGATCGTTTTTCGTTTTTCGAGTTTCATTCTTCGTCCCTCCAGAGCTCGTCACTCGTCACTCGCCACTATCTCCATACAACCTTTGCGACCCCCGGTTGCTCTAATGACCGTTTCCGGCAATCGGCTCTCCCGCATCGTGACACACGTGCGCGAACGGGATTGAAAACAAATGACCGAATCAAAGCCTGGTGCGAACCTCGGCCGTCATCTGTTTGGAGTGACGGCTTTGGCCTTTGGCCTCGTCACGCTGGCCTGGCACGACTACAACGGCTGGCATCAACCGCGTTACCTAGTGGACGCCGCAGGCGCTGCCCTGATCCTCGGCGGCGCTGCCATTCCGTTCCGCCGCACCGCGAAACCGGGCGCCGCCGTCGTGGGTGCGGTTTATCTTGTCTTCGCCTTACAATGCGTGCCGGGAATCGTCGCCGCACCGCGAATCTACAATAGCTGGGGCAATTTCTTCGAGCAGTTCTCTCTCGTCACCGGAGCGGCCATCGTTTTTGCGCGCTTGTCATCGGCATGGTCAGGGGAAACGCTCAATCGGATCGGCCGCATTCTTTTGGGCGTCTGTACCGCTTCCTTTACCCTCGAACAGGCGTTTTATCTTCACCCTACCGCCAGCCTTGTTCCGAAGTGGCTTCCGCCAGGTCAGATGTTTTGGGCGGTAGCGACGACTGTTTTCTTCGCACTCGCGGCCGTGGCTCTTCTTACGAATCGAATCGCGCTTCTCGCCACTCGCCTGCTCACACTGATGCTCGTCATCTTTGGCCTGCTCGTGTGGATTCCGTTGCTTCTTTCCGATCCCCGCAGTCATACGAATTGGAGCGAAACCGTCGAGACCTTCGCGATTGCCGGAACAGCATGGATTCTCGCCGATCTCCTCGGCGAGGCTCGGCTAAATGACCCTCGCTCGCCATGAAACCGCTACTGCTGCCCCTCTTCCTTCTGTGGACAGCGGCCTTGAGCGCGCAAGCGCTGCAACCAGATGCCGTGCTTACCGAGATGCACAAGCGGCTGGCGAGCTCCGAGAAGCGCACCTACCATAATCCAGTTGTGTTCATCGGCGAGATCACCAAGCTGGGCGCAGTGTTTCAGGGCGTTTGCAAGTCGGGGGTCAACCAGGAGGTGGAGTTCACCATTTCCCGCGTGCTCTGGGGCGATCATTCCGAGCCTGTGCTTCGCACCGGATACATCAACTGCACCCGGCAGCCGCTCCCTTCGCCACCGTTTACGCTGCATGCCAAAGTCATCGTCTACTGCGAGCAGGCTCGCTCGGCAAAGTGTCTTGCCCCCGTCGCGTTTACGGACGATCGCTTGCACACAGTGGAGTCCTGGATCGCCGCGATTCCGCACCACTAGGCCGCTACCGCGCCACAAAAGCAGCCCCAATAATCAGACCACCGAACAACTCACCGAGCGTGGGGCTTGGCGTTTCCTCCGTCCCCCTGTAGCGGCAGCTTTACGCTGCCATCTCCTTCCCCCTGTGCCCCGCGGCTCCCTATTTGTTCCGTGCCGACCTCCCTACCGTAGGGGCGGACCCGCTCCGCGTGTCCGCCCTCCTCTCCGTCTCCAGTCCAAGCGGTGTCGCTCCTGCCCGTTGGGGCGCTCCGAGGGCACGCACTAGAATGGGGTGTGCGCCCGGCGCACAGGGTCTAATTTCGACGCGGATCGCGCCCTGGGGGGTAGAGGCTAGAAAGGCGGTGGCTGGTCCCGACCGGGTCGGGATCTTCGCCCGAACGACGGGCTACGATGGTCAGGGGCCAGCGGCGAGTGGGGGAGGGGGGCGAAACTGGACGCGCTAGAAGCCTGTGTGCCCCGGGGGCAACAGGGTTTAAAACGGCGATCGTTTCGGGGTAGGGGGTAGAGGCTGGAGGGGCAGAGGCGAGTGGCCAGCGGCGCGGAGGGCGAGGAATCGTCTGTTCTCACCCTGACAGGATGGCCTCGAGGCGGCGCGTGCGGATGAAGTCGGTAAATCCTGTGGGTTCGGCACTGCAGTGTGGGGGATTGTTCAGGAGGGCTTTGTGGATGCGAACGCTGACCTGTTCTGCTAGCTTATCCTCGCCCGCGACAATCCATATACCCACCCCTTTGTTAAGGTGATGTTTGAGCAGTTCGAGGAAATGGTCCTCGCTTGCCCTCCAACCGATCACGAGCACCTTGTCAATTTGCGGCAGCAGTGAAATGAGTTCGTCGATCATCGGCTGCGGGCATGCGAACTCCTGCTTCTTTTCAACGGGGATCGCGATGACAGGGAATACAGGGCGGCCGTCTGCTACACCCATGGTAGTCGCAGGACATAATGCGAATTCCTGGGAGATACCTATTTCGGCTATGCGTTCGACGCAATGTTGTAGAACTGACGGCGGGTGATTCAGATTTATGTTTAAGCGGTTCGTAACCACATTCCCCCAGTTGACCGAGCCGTGTAGTTTAAACACCCGAAAGAGCCCGAGCCCCTTCCAGTAGTCCTCCATTTTCGTGACCTTTAGGTTGAGATGCGCGAGCGCGTCTTCTAGTAGGGTGTCGTAATTAAAGGTGACCAGGCACACTGGCTCATCTGCCTTGTGTGTCCGATCGATCTCGCGGGCGAGTCTGAGATAGTTTGTGATTCGCCTTGTAGTGCCCAGCCAGCGCGCCTCGCACTGAGCGATAGCACGCTGAAGGTAGCAGCGAATGGCGGCCGTTTCCTGCCTGCCCCGGGCGTATGTCATCGCCTCAGCTTCGATTTCCTGAAGGAGCGTTTCGATCGATTTCTCGCCGGATGTGACCCCTGGGTCCCTCAGCCTGGGCACTATGGCCTTGCATTGCGGAAACAGTTCGAGGGCGTCGATGAAAATGGGTCTGTTCGCGAAGAGATCTTTAGCCAGGGGAGGGCGATAATATTCGTTGTGTTGGTCATCCTGACTGGCGCCCGGCGGCCCCATCCCCACCGGGTATGTGGGACTCGAATCGAAAGAGGCTCCGGCACCAAATATCACCATTAACATGCACGAAGTATAACCGATGGCGGTGCCGGTCGGTCTCGATTGGCACCTGTCCCCTCATATTCCGAGCCGCTGCTTGGTCCACGGAACCGCTGCGGCCTCTAACATTTGACGCCAATTGGGGAAGGAGGTGTTCTTCTTTATGAACTCGTCCCACTCCGCGTCAGGAATCGCCTTAAAGTCTTCCTTCGACTCAATCTTGAATCCGCTTGCCTCGAACATTTCGTGGGCTGATTCGAAACGACTACAGGTCGAGAGAAATGAAGGGGTCAGGAGTTCCAGAATTGACACATTTTGCGGGCCGTCTAGCTGTCTCGCACGGTTCGACAGGTCTCTGAGTTTTTGCTGAACCTCTTTTGCTCCCTTGATTTCGGAACTCATATATGTGTCTCCCTACTGTAATTTAGTTGGGCAAATCATCCCTTGACTAATCAACGGCGCCCGCTCAGGGGAAGTACTTCCCCTTTCGATTATCGAACGCTGGCATCGTGCCTTCAAGTATGTCGACGGTTGCTCTGTTTAGTATCCGGCTTTCGATCGCGCCCGACACGTATTGCATGACATAGTTATTTTTCTTATCTAAGTCTGCCCAGATGATCTGCTCCGCATCGCATACCACCGCAAGGTTCGGATTATGCGTAACGAGAAATATCTGCCTGCGCTGCTTCGCTTCTTTCACACATGGAACGAGCAAGTCGTAGACGGTCTGGTTGTCCAGGTTTTCCTCCGGCTGATCGATGACTAAGGGAATGTCCTCTTTGTCGACGAGAAGATAAAAGACTAGCAGCAGAGTGCCGCGTTCGCCGGGTGAAAGCTGATTTAGTTCCTTGTCCCCCATTCGAAGTGCGTATCTCGGCTTCAAATAGTCCAGGCTGAAGAGGTAGCCATAAAGTGCCAGAACGGTCTTGCCCTTTCGTATCTGGTCGGACAACCTCATGGCCTCGCCACCTGTTCTCTTATCGCATTCAAGTGAATCCATTATTTCGATCAGGAATGCTTCAATTCCTTGCTCAGTGTTGAAATCCTGCTTTGCAAGTATCTCCCTCAGTCTCTTATTTCCCTCCTCCACGCCGCAAAAAGTGCCTGCGACGCCGTGGCTTACGAAATCGAAGAAGTCGTTCTGAAAGCCCGTATCGACTACGCCAACCTCAAAATTCAGATGGAACTTTTCCTTGGCCAAAGGACGTGACTCAATGAACTGATTAACAGGCGCGTAAAGGTCGCGGTATGTCTGGGCCAGTTGTCGGATAACCGTGTGCAGTTCCTTAGCTTTCGTGAGTCGCGCCAGTTTAAACTTTGAGAGTTGCCCCGGAAGCGTTACAAGCTCGTGCAACTGTGCCTCATAGAACTTTATGGTTCCTAGGAAGGCCTCGCCCCCGATTATGGCGTCTTTTTGTCGTTCCCACTTCTCAAGCGCCGTTGTGTAGGCCTGATATTTCTTGTTCGGCTCATCGAGTTTCGCTTGCAGTTCGGCGATCTGCTTCTCCGCAGCAAGCTTCTTTGCGGCGGGTGAGTCGGACTTCGAGGGGTCCTGCCGGTCTCGCGCCTGATTCCTGAGGACAACGAATGACTGTTTCTTCTCCTCCACCGGTTTCTTGTCGATGGAGATCTTGACCACGTCTTGGATCGTCAAACCAATGTTAAGAAAGTCCGATTGGCTCTCGGCGGTGAATGTCTGAATCTGACGTTCGAGGTTTTCCACCCTAGCAAGGAGTTTATCGGCGAAGAAAATTCGCTGGGCGTGTTTGCCTTCTTCCTCGGCCGCAGCCGTAATTTGCTTCAGGTAGCTTGCGAGGGCTGCCTTGGTGTCAGCGACGAGCGCTGCCGCCTGCGAAATCTCTTGCTGTTTTTGAGGGTCGTTCTTCGGCTCCGGGACTTGTTCCGGTCTAGATTTTTCGTGGGCGTCGAGTTCCTGTTGCTTCAACTTCAGAAGATTCTCGATTTTCTGGCGATGCTCAGGCTGTGATTTTGCCTCAACCGATGCAATCTCCTCGTTTATCTTGTGCATCTCTTGTTTGAGGATCTGGATTTTTTCGTTCGCTTCGGACGTTTTGTAAGCGATCAATTCGTCGAGAGATCCCTTGTCGAGTCGGCTGGCGGAATCCACGTGAGAAAAGATCACTTTCTTCAATTCGCGATCGAATTCTGTCTCCTCTATCCCTCCTAGTTGTGTACAGATGGTCTCTAGATAGTTCTGCGGAATGTATTTTACTAGCTCAGGCTGCTTTTCATCGACTGCATCATCTAGTCCCTTTGTAATGGGCGTCCCGCTTTCCCAGGTAAGTGTCGCGCGAAAATTCTTTGCCTTATTGTTCTTTGGCTGCCGGAAATTTCTCTCCGAAAGGAAAGTGAACTCCCCGTGCTGTTTAGTATTTCCCAGAAGGCCGATTGTGTCTGTGAGTGCGCTCTTACCCTTGCCCTTATTTCCGATGATGGCGACGAGATCTGAGTTAATCGGTATCGTGTTGTCGAACCACCTCTCGTCAAGTTTTGCGTCGGGCTTGCGCTCGATCCTAACGGTGGCGAAATATTTGGTTTTGTTCTGCTGAACGAGCACAAGCTTGGGAGGAAGTTCACCGATGAAACTGCGGTCCCGTGGCTCCTTGACGACTTGAAGCAATCCTTCAAACGTGGGGTCTGCCTTTATCCAAGTGATCCGGTTGCTCGGAAATTCCCCGTAGTCACTAATTTTGTGGGCGTCGCTGCCGGAAATTGCTGGCTTTGGTTTTCCGCCCATGGTCTTGAGGAAATTCGCGATAAAGTGCTTGTTCTGGTCGGTCACACGGTTGAGAAATAGGTCCACGTTTGCCGCATCGCGCGTCTCGAAGATGTGGGCAGACTGCATAAAGTAACAGTCATCGTAGGGGTGTTTCGTCCAGTCGAGATCCTGTAATCCGTCTGACGTGTCGTAGGGCATTATTATTAAGCAGGTGCCCTCGGGTACCCGTCCAATGGCTTCTTCGAGGGACTCCCTAGTGACCTTTGCGGTCATACTGCCCAGCTTGAGTAGCTGTTCCTCGACCGTGAGGTCTTGGGCAGAGAAACCGTGGACCGCAGCCTTGCTAGAGTCGAGCTCACGCGCAAATGCGACAAGGCCTTCATCAGAGAGCGGCCTGTCGATCACACCGATTCGCAGAGCGCCCTTGAAATCCTGGAGTTGCTGCTTACTGAGAGAATCGGAGAGGATTAGTTGTATGTTTAACTTAAAATCAACCGGGGCTTCAATGCGTAGCTCCATGCCGGGGAAGACCGTCTTGTGGAATCCCTGCCCATTCGACGCCAAATGATCTCGTAGGGCCCAGTACCCATCAAAGGTCCAATAGTCCATGATTCCAAACGCGGCGATGTCACTCTGGCCCAGTTTTTCGACGAGTTCGGCTAACGTGGCTGCTTTTTCGGCCGCCGTCATCACATTGAAACGCTTCCCACCATTCCAGTGAAAGGAAGCCGATGTGTGAATATGCAAGTCCCATTTTCGCCAAACGGAGCCTCTAGGATCGTTCAACTGGAATCTCCTTCTTGAGTTTGCATTGGTGAGTACTGTACATCTGGCTAATTCAGCGCGCAATCAAGAGTTCCGGCCCACAAGTTTTCGAATCTGCGCCTTGACGGATTCTGGGGTTCGTGTGCTCCGCTCTCGCGCGGCTCAGCGAGGGCGGGGGAAGTGGTGAAGTGGCCCTCCTACGCTCCGGGAGCTACGGAGGGTGAACGAGTCCCGTCCGGGTCGGGGTCCCGAAAACGAACCTGGATACCGAAAATTGAAAAACGAAAAACGAGCATGCGGCGCGATGGCTGACGCGCGGGCAAAAACTCGAAAATCCCATTTTGGGAAAGTGGCAAATCACGCTTATTTCCAGGCGCGAATCTTAGTTAACATAAGTTTGTTATCAGGACGCGCTAACAGCCGAAAAACGAAATTCGAAACTCGAAATTCGAAATTCGGTAGGACCAAGGAACTGCGAAAATCGAAATTCGGTGGGACAAAGAAGGACGAAATTCGAAAACCGAAAAACGAAAATCGGGGGCAAGGAACGGCGAAAAGGCGAAACTCGATACTCGAAATTCGGTGGGACAAAGAAGGACGAAATTCGAAAACCGAAAAACGAAAATCGGGGGGGCGAAAGCAGCGAAAAACGATCTCGCGGACGCGGGGCGAAAATCGAAACTCGGTGGGGCAAAGAAGGGCGAAAATCGATTCCGCTTGCGGCGGGACGAAAAACGAAAATCGGGGGGGGCGAAAGCAGCGGGCAAGGACCGTGCGCATGCCTGACAGATCAGACCGGGCGGAGCGGACTGAGAAGGCGTCGCGCCGCGACTGTCACCGCGAGGTGGCCGACCCGCCTGCTCCAATCATCCAGAGATCAATTCGTGGAACTTGCTCAGATCGATGTTGCCACCGCTCACCACGGCCACCACCTTGCCGCTGCCGCACTTGCCGCTCAGCGCCGCGGCCACGGCGCAGGCCCCCGCGCCTTCCGCGATCACGTGATTGCGCTCCGCCACGATCCTCATCGCCGCGCGGATTTCGTCCAGCGTGGTGACCACCGAACCGGCCAGCAGGTGATGCGCCAGCGCCCACATCCGCGGGAAGACGCTTTTTCCCCCGCTGCCGTCCACAAAACTGGCCTGCCAGTTCGGAAAATTCTGCGCCGAACCCTTGGAGAACGAGTAAGCCAGCGGCGAAGCCGTCTCCGGCTCCGCGCCGTAGACCTTCACGCCGGGTTTCCGCGCCTGCATGGCCGTGGCGATTCCGCAGGTCAGCCCGCCGCCGCCGAACGCCGCCACCACCGCGTCCACCTCCGGCAGGTCTTCAAGAATTTCCAAGCCGCAGGTGGCGTTGCCGGCGATGAATGCATCGTCCTCGAAGGGATGGACCATGGTGCCGGTCATGGCCGGATGGCGGCGCTCGCCCAGCGCCTTCCAGCACTCGTCGAATGTCGCTTTGACGATTTCCGCGCCCAGCCGGCGAATGGCCTCGGGCTTGGTGGCCGGCGCCGTGTCCATCACCAGCACGCTCGCCGGCACTCCGGCCTTCCGCGCGGCCAGCGCCACTCCCTGCGCCGCGTTTCCCGCGCTCACGGTCCACACGCCGCGCGCCCGGTCCGCGGGCGAGAGCAGCCGCACCTGGTTGTACGCGCCGCGGATTTTGAACGAGCCGATGGGCTGGAGATTTTCGAGCTTCAGGTAGATTTCCGCCGGCGCTTCCGCGTAGTCGAGGCGCACCAGCGGCGTGCGCACTGCGGCTTCGTAGACGTGCCGCAGGGCGTCTTCCACCATCTCGAACGGAATCGTCCGCCGGCCGGACTCCACCGTTCCTAGCGCGCTCGATTCGGCTGGCATCGTGTTCTTCCCGCGGACTGTGGGATGGTATTTCCGCAGCGCGTGTCCGTCAACGTCCCCATTGGCCCGGTTCGCCTGCCGGAACGCTCGCGGAACGGCGGCGGCCAATCCACTTTGTCGCACCCGGGCCAAAGCGACTATACTGGTGAACGGTTCAGGGAGGCAAAACCCGCGGACGGAGACCCGTCTCCGGGTGTCCCTGCGTTTTAGGATGGGGGAATGGGCACCATCACGAACAATGTGACGAATGGCGGCGCTGGGCCGGCGCAGGATCCGGAGCTGCGCGAGTGGGTCGAGTCGTTCGAAGCGCTGGTGGAAGAGAGCGGGCCGGAGCGCGCGGCGCAAATCCTCGAGCAGTTGCGCGCCCACGCAGAGCGCACCGGGATAGCGCTGCCCTTCACCGCCAACACGCCCTACGTCAACACCATTCCCTATGAGAAGCAGCCGCCGTTTCCCGGCGATCAGGAAATCGAACGGCGCATCAAGAGCATCATCCGCTGGAACGCGCTGGCCATGGTGGTGCGCGCCAATCGCGTGGAGCACAACATCGGCGGGCACATTTCCACCTATGCGTCGCAGGCCACGCTGTTCGAGGTCGGCTTCAACCATTTCTTCCGCGCGCGCACCAAGGACACCGAGGGCGACATCATCTACTTCCAGGGGCATGCCGCGCCGGGGATTTACGCGCGCGCGTTTCTGGAGGGCCGGCTGACCGTCCAGCAGATGGAGAATTTCCGCCGCGAGCTGAAGCCCGAGGGCGGCCTTTCCTCCTATCCCCACCCGTGGCTGATGCCCGACTTCTGGCAATTTCCCACCGTGTCGATGGGGCTG
>Ga0187819_10000006_pt1 | contig 108192 bp, 89 predicted proteins | sample NC_wetland_sal_i_15_FD_132411 | JGI IMG/M metagenome (GOLD analysis project Ga0187819, IMG submission 132411) | Wetland sediment microbial communities from Neuse River Estuary, North Carolina, USA - SO4_4 | ecosystem: Environmental > Aquatic > Freshwater > Wetlands > Sediment | place: USA... | reverse complement strand
ATCGGCGCGGCGCACCAGACGTTGCGAAACGACCGCTTTCAACGTCGCGGCCATCTGCAGACGAATCTGCTTCTGCTCCGGCGGGGGGAAAACCGAGATGATACGTTGAATGGTTTACGTGGCGTCTAAGGTGTGCAAGGTGGAGAAGACGAGGTGGCCGGTCTCGGCCGCGAGGAGAGCAGTCGAAATGGTTTCGAGGTCGCGCATTTCGCCGACCAGAATTACGTCGGGGTCTTGACGGAGTGCAGCGCGCAAGGCGGTGGAAAAGTTTGCGGTGTCGACTTCGACCTCGCGCTGGTTGATGAAGCTGCGCTTGTCGCGGTGCAGGAACTCGATCGGGTCTTCGATGGTGATCAGATGGTCGGAGCGGCCGGCATTGATGCGATCGATCATGGCGGCGAGTGTGGTGGACTTACCGGAACCGGTGGTGCCGGTGACGAGGACCAAGCCGCGCTGTTCTTCGCAGATACGGCTGATGACCGATGGCAGATTGAGCTCGTCGGTGGTGCGAATTTTCGTGGGAATGACGCGGAGGACCATGCCGACGTTGCCGCGCTGTTGGAAGACGTTGACGCGGAAGCGGCCCAGGCCGGCGACGCCATAGGCCATGTCGAGTTCAGCAGTCTCCTTGAACTTTTGTTTCTGGCGGTTGGTCATCATGCTGAACGCCATGGACAGCATTTCTTCCGGGGTGATGCGGGGAACATCGGTGAGAGGCGTCAGCAGGCCGTCGACGCGGAGATAGGGGTGGTTGCCGACTTTGAGGTGCAAGTCGGAAGCTTTGTTTTCGACGGCTCGGCGAAGCAGGTCGTCAATATTCAGGGCCATGAAGTGTGAGCTCCCGCAATGATGGCGCTATTTGGCGAAGGTAACATCCGGAGTGAAAGTGAGCAAGGAAAGCGGAGTCGGAGGTGGCGCGGTAGTTAATGGGGAGAGGCCGCGGCTACGGGGATGAACGGTGCCGCTAGGGCTTTCTTAGGTAGAGGGAGTCATAGAGAAGGCCGGCGATAAAGCCGCCGGCGAGAGGACCGACCCAGTAGACGCCCCAGTTAGCCCAGTGGGAAGAGGCGAGTGCGGGGCCGAAGGCGCGGGCGGGGTTGAGGGCGCCGCCGGTGAAGGGTCCGGCAACCATAATGCCCAGCATCATGGAAATGCCAATGCCGAAACCCGCGATGGCGCGGAATGTGCCTTTTTCGTCGACGGCGGTGGCGAAGACCATCAGCACCAGGAAAAAGGTGGTGACGGCCTCGAGTACCATGCCGGCGAGGCGGGGGAAATCGCGAACGAGCTCTGGAGTGCCGAGGGCGACGGCGCGCCAGGTTTCCTCCGGAATGATGGCTTTCAGGAGGAAGGCCGCGGCGATGGCGCCGGCCAGTTGCGCGGCCCAATAGAGGACGACGTCAAGGGTGCTGACGCGCCGGGTGACCCAGAAGCCGATCGTGACGGCAGGGTTGAAGTGGCCTCCGGAAATATGGCCGAGCGCGGAGACCATGATGGCGATCGCGAGGCCATGCGCGGCGGCGATGCCAAAGAGGCCGAGGCCACCGGCGCCGTGGAGAAATTGGTCGGCGCAGATGGCGCCTTCGCCGAAAAAAACCAACGCGAAGGTGCCGAGAAATTCGGCCGTAAGCTTTTGCGGGATTTTGTACATCGGGAATCCTCCCCGCCGGGAAGGGGAACGTCCCGGGGTGTACGGAGGGGATTCTAACTGGGCACGTGGGAATGGAAAAGGGGAAACGAGGAGCGGCAAGCTCCTCCCCTACAGGGTTCACGTCGCGGGGGGGTAGAGTTGGCCGACTCCGTATCTTAGCGGGTGGCGGCGACGGGCGCGTTGACTGGGGTGAGCCAGTTGTGGCGGTCGGGTTTGGTGCCGCTGGTGATGGCGAAGAATTCTTCCTGAAGCTTGCGCGTGACGGGGCCGGCGACGCCTTTACCGACCTGGATGTGATCGACCGAGCGAATCGGCGTGATTTCGACGGCGGTGCCCACGAAGAAGACTTCGTCGACGATGTAGAGCATCTCGCGGGGAATGACTGTTTCTTTGACCACGAGCTTGAGGTCTTCGGCGAGCTTCACGACGGCGTCGCGAGTGATGCCGGGAAGGATGCTGGTGGCGAGCGGCGGAGTGTAGAGCGCGCCTTCGTGGACGAGGAAGACGTTCATGCCGGAGCCCTCGCTGACATGGCCCCCAGCGTCGAGGGCGATTCCTTCGGCGTAGCCGTTGAAGGAGGCTTCCATGCGAATGAGCTGGGAGTTCATGTAGTTGGCGGCGGCCTTGGACATGGCGGGCAGGGTGTTGGGAGAGATGCGCGTCCAGGAGCTGACGCCGACGTCCACGCCTTTGGTGAGAGCTTCCGGTCCGAGATACGCGCCCCAAGACCAACAGGCCATGTAGAGATCGATGGGAGAGCTGAGCGGATTCACGCCGACTTCGCCGTAGCCGCGGAGAGCGATGGGCTTGACGTAACAGGAGTTCAGCTTGTTGCGGCGGACGAGCTCCGTGGCGACGCCAGCGAATTGGTCGACGGAGTAGGGCAGCTCCATGCGATAAATCTTCGCGGAATTGATGAGGCGCTGCATGTGCTCGCGAAGGCGGAAAATGGCGGGGCCTTGCTTGGTTTCGTAGCAGCGGATGCCCTCGAATACCGCAGAGCCGTAGCTGACGACGTGGGAAAGGACGTGAAGGGTGGCGTCGTCCCAGTTGATCCAGTTTCCGTTGTGCCAGATTTTCTCGGTCTTTTGAATTGGCATATCTGCTCCCTAGTGTGTGTGGACCCTCGAATTTGCAGAATACGGTAGCGGGCAGCGAGCGTCAATGCGGCGGGCGAATTGGTGCGGCGGGAAAGAAAACCAAATTGGCGTATCTTCGGTTAGATTGCGTCAAGGCGCAACGGCGGGGAGGGGCAAGCCCCTCCCCTACAGGTTTCGCGGCAGGGCTACTCTTTGCTGGCCGGGTTGGGCGCGGTGCGCGGTTGATCAGACTTGCTGGAGCGGTCGAGGGAACGATAGGCCGCTTTTGATTGCAGGAGAATGGTTCCGCTGTGGTTTTCCCAAATTCCTAAGAGCAGGAAGGGAAGAGCGGTGGCGGCGGCCCAGATTTTTGCCTTGCGGGGAATCTTGGATTCGGGTTCCCAGCGAAAGAGCTGCGAGGCGACGAAGAAAGCGAGGAGCGCCCAGCTAAGCAACGACAGGGACTCTTTCCAGAGTTGCCAGATGGGCGCGGAGTAGTAGATAGCGTCCTGCAGACCCCAGACGAGGTACGTGGCGGGAAGAAAGACACCAAAAGCCTGCGCTGCTTTAGGGAGATCAGACAAGGGAACCGTGGCACCGGAAAGAAAAATCAGAGCGAACCAGATGAGCTGATTGAGGACTTGAGTTTCCTGCATGGTGTTGGTGACGCTGGCGATCACAAGCCCCATGGACCCGAAGGAAATCACGCCAACAGTGACCATCGTGAACAGAGAAAACAGGTCCCCGAAGCCGGATACGTGAAAGATGAGTTTGGAGAGCAGCAGTTCGATGGCGATAGTGGGAAGAATGAGGAAGTAGTTGGCGACGATGCTCGAGACGAGCATGTCGGCGGAGGTGACTGGGGTCACATGGAAGCGGCGCAAGATTCCTTGTTCACGAAAGGTCACGAGAGCGACGCTGAGTCCCCAGAAGGCGCCCATCACGGCCAGGGAGATTACAGGACCGAGCAAAAAGCGAACCGCAGAAGGGTCGCCCTTAGCGAAAACACCGGCGAAGAGGAAGAAAAAGCCAAAGGGCATGATCAAACCGAAGAACAAGAACGTTTTGTTGCGCAGGGTGAGGCGGATGCGCATGCGCGTGAGTGTCAGAAAGTGTTTCAATCGCGGAGTCTCCTTCCAGTGAGTTCGATGAAGACGTCTTCGAGTGAAGGCGTTGCGATTTCGAGGCTGACGAGTTCGTTGCCTTGCGCTTCCAGATGCTTCACCAGCGCGACGATGGCTTGGGGCGGGCGCTGGCAATGGAGGACGTACGCGCCGTTGAGGTTGCGGCAATCGGTGACGCCGTCGAGGTGGATGAGCGCGGTTTCCGATTCGGGCTTGGCGAGGCGGACCTCGATGCGGGTCTTGTCGCCGGAGCGCGCTTTGAGCTCGCGGGGCGTGCCCAGAGCGATGACCTGGCCGTGATCGACGATGGCAACGCGATCGCAAAGACGCTCGGCCTCCTCGATGTAGTGCGTAGTCATGAGGATGGTTTTTTTCTCGCGGCGCAGCTCGTCAATGATGTCGTAAATCTCCCGGCGGACCTGAGGATCGAGTCCGGCGGTGGGCTCATCGAAAAAAAGCACGCGGGGATTGTTGACGAGCGCCATGGCCAGCGCGAGGCGCTGCTTTTGGCCGCCCGAGAGTTTGCTGTAGAAGGTGTTGCGTTTTTCTTCCAGTCCGAAACGCTTTAGCAACTCTTCCGGGTCGCGCCGGCGGGAATAGAAGCCGGCGAAAAGCTGGAGTGCTTCAAAGGTGCGGAGTTTGTCGGGCAGGGAAGTGGATTGCAGCGCGGCGCCGATTTCGTTCTTTAGTTCGTTGGAGTCGCGTTGCGGGTCCAGGCCGCAGACGGAGACTTTGCCGCTGTCGAGAGTGCGCAGGCCTTCCAGGATTTCGACGGTGGTGGTTTTGCCGGCGCCATTTGGGCCGAGCAAGCCGAAGACCTCGCCCTCTTCGACGGAGAAGCTGACGCCGCGAACGGCCTCGACGTCGCCGTAGCGCTTGACGAGGTTTTCTACCTGTAGAACTGGATTTGCCATGATTGTGCGCCGCGGTGCGGAGCGTTAGGTCGTGCCGCTACGCGGAAAGCCATTCGAAAGAGCCTATAGCATACAGCAGATGGCGGTTTGCACCGAACCATGCGGGGGAGCTGCTCGCGGCGTCACTTTCGGGCGCGTTTGCGCGAAGCCTTTTCTTTCGGTTTGGCGGGCCGGGGCGGCGTCCAGAGATGCTGCTTTAAGTCGACGCGGGATTCGATAATTTTTACGCCTTCGCTTTCCAGGAGTTTTTTCTGGAGCGAGGCGTACGGCTCGCGAATGAGGATCTTGCCGTTTTCGGCGACGACGCGATGCCAGGGAATGCCTTTGCCGGAGGGAGTGGCGGCCATGGCGCGCCCGGCGCTGCGCGCTCCGCCGGGCAGACGCAGGGTCTTAGCAAGCACTCCATACAATGTAACCCGTCCGCGGGGAATTTGTTTCACCAGGCGGTAGACCGAATCCCAAGACATTGCCAATGACCTCGTTCTGCGCGGTTTTCCTTTGGTGCCGCGCCATCGTAATAGTACACGGCGGCTCGACCAAGACAAAAACACGGCGCGCGGGTTTAATAAAGTGAGACCTTGCCGCCAATGATAAAGAAATTACAGCAGCGCGACAAAAGGCAAACGAAGCAGCCACTCAAAAAGAAGCGGTTGGCGCGCCGGCGGCATCTAAGTGAGTACGGAGCGAAATATTCCAGGAAAGGAATCATGCACAAGTCGAATGGAACGGAGAAAAAAAACGAATGAAGCATTGCGACTCGATGCATGTAATTTTTAGCGATAACGCATCGGAAACATTCGTGAGGAATTGGCGTCTAATATGTTGAAAGCTGTAGTGGAAGCACGGTACACTACAGAAAGATTGGTCGCCCAAGGAAAAGACATGGCTTTCGTTCGCCGGAAAGGTAACAACTTTTATCTGGTGCACAACGTGCGCCGCGGCGAAAAGGTGCAGCAAATTCACCTTGCTCGCTTGGGGGAACGCGCGCGGATCACCGACCGGGTGGTGCGCGAAGTGTCCAAGAAGCATCCGTTCGTGGAGCTCAACTGGCGAGCTTTGCGCGAACAGATCAACAACCATCAGGTGGACCTGGCGGACTCGCATTCGCCGGCGGTCCAGAAGCTGGTTGGGGATCTTCGAGACTTGAATCTAGAACTTGCGGATCTGTTTCCGCCGATTCTCCGGATTTCTGAATCGCCCACGGTGGCTCGGGAGTTGCTCGTGCAGTTGCGGCTCCTTCAATCCACTCTCCAGGTCAAGCTGTCTCAGTTTGACGATGGCCGCGGGCGGTTTGGTGCTGCGTCTCCGCAGTTGAGGAGACGCTAGGAGGCGGCCATGGCTGAATACATACTCCCACTCGACCCAAATCAACGCAGCACGGATACGCTGGAGTTTCAGACGGCGCTGCGGGCGAAGATTGTCGGTCAAGAAGAGGGCGTACAGGCGCTCGTGGATCTGTATCAGGTCTTCTGCGCCGGTCTGAACTCGCCGGGGCGGCCGGTAGGGAACCTGTTGTTCCTGGGCCCCACAGGTTCGGGCAAAACACGGATCGTGGAGGCCGGCGCAGAGATCTTGTTTGGCGACGCGCGCGCGGTGATCAAGGTGGACTGCGCGGAATTTCAGCATTCGCATGAGATTGCCAAGCTGATCGGATCGCCTCCAGGCTATTTGGGTCACAGAGAGACCCATCCGCTGATTACTCAGGAAGAGTTGGCAAAGAGCCATTCCGACAAGCTGAAGCTGTCGTTCTTGTTGTTTGACGAAATTGAGAAGGCGTCCGACGCGCTGTGGCAGTTACTGCTGGGGATGCTGGACAAGGCGACTCTAACCTTGGGCGACAATCGCCGGGTGGATTTGTCGCAGACGGTGATTTTCCTCACTTCCAACCTCGGCAGCGGCGAGATCACGGAATTGATGCAGGGCGGGATCGGCTTTGTGCAGCCGAACGATAAACCGATTGCAGGACTCGACCAGAAGGTGGAGCGCACGGCGGTGGAAGCGGCGCGAAAGAAGTTTTCGCCGGAGTTCATGAACCGGCTGGACAAAACGGTGGTGTTCCACCCGCTAAGGCGCGAGCAGTTGGAAGAAGTGCTCGAAATCGAGCTGGGACAAGTGCAGCAGCGCGTGCTGGAAACGGCCAAGGGTCAATTCCTTTTCCGCGTGACGAATTCGGGGCGCGACTTTCTGCTGCTAGAGGGAACCGACCAGCGGTACGGCGCGCGGCACCTGAAGCGGGCGATCGAGCGGCACGTGGTCTATCCGCTGGCGAATTTGCTGGCAACCGAACAAGTGCATCTCGGCGACCTGGTATGCATCGATTGGGACGGGAAGCACAAGCAGCTCACGTTCGTGCGCGAGGGCGAAGGCGCGCTCGTCAACAATGAACCGCCTCAAACCGAGAAGATCGCGGCAGCGGTGGAGGCCAAAGACGGCAAGACGGTGGACGCCCCTGCGGAAGAGGTGGGCGAGGGGAAAAAGCCACGTGTTGCGCTGCCGGCGACAGCACCTGCGGCCGCGCCACAGGCGCGGAAGAAGCCGGAGCGGTAACGTGCTTCGACTCCGGTAGATCGATTGGAACTCAGCCTCGCGACCCCGGCGCGGCTTCCTCTAAACTCCGCCCTCTGACCCTTCGAGTTCCCGCTCAGGGTAAAAGAGGGCGGCTACGACAGTCGCCAATCCCACCAAGAGCCACATTCCATCGAACAGTCTATAATCAGACAGATGAGCGTTGAATCGCAGCGCCAGCGCGGCCTGGAATGGGCACATCCGCTCATTCGCGATTGGTTTGTCAGCCGCTTTGGGACGCCCACGGAGCCCCAAGAGTTAGGTTGGCCGCATATCTTGGCGCGGAAGACTACGCTAATTTCCGCGCCGACAGGGTCTGGAAAGACGCTGGCGGCGTTCTTGGTGTGCATCGACGGACTAGTCAGAAAAGCGTTGCGCGGGGAACTTACGGACGTGACGGAAATAGTCTACGTCTCGCCGCTCAAGGCGCTTGGCAACGACATCCAGAAGAATCTCGAAACTCCACTAAGTGAAATCCTGCAGCTTGCCGGCGAGCGCGGAATATTGATGCCGGAAATCCGCACCGCGGTGCGCACCGGCGACACGCTGGCGCACGAGCGGCGTGCGATGCTGGTACGGCCGCCGCACATTCTGGTGACGACTCCAGAGTCGCTGTACATCCTGCTGACGGCGGCGAAAAGCCGCGAGGTTTTGAAGTCGATCGAGACCGTGATCGTTGACGAAATCCACGCGGTGGCCGACGACAAGCGCGGCGCGCATCTCGCGCTTTCTCTAGAAAGGCTGGAATACCTCGCTGGAAGGCCGCTGGCGCGGATTGGTCTTTCCGCTACGCAGAAGCCAATTGAGATCGTGGCCGAGTTTCTGACCGGCCGGGATAGGCCCGCGCCGATCGTGGTGAATGTGGGGCATCGTCGGGAGCTGGATTTGGCGGTGGAGGTTCCGGGCAGCGAGTTGGGGCCGGTGGCGTCGAACGAGATGTGGGGCGAAATCTACGACCGCATCGCGGATTTGGCGAAGCACCATCGTTCGACGCTGATTTTTGTGAACACGCGGCGGCTGGCGGAGCGTGTAGCGCATCACCTGGGGGAGCGGCTGGGGAATGACGCGGTGGCGGCGCATCACGGGAGCTTGTCGCGGAAGCTGCGGCTGGCGGCGGAAAAGAAACTGAAAGCGGGAGAAATTCGGGCGCTGGTAGCGACAGCTTCGCTCGAACTGGGAATCGATATCGGAAGCGTGGATCTGGTCTGCCAGATTGGCTCGCCGAGGGCGATTTCGGTGGCCTTGCAGCGCGTTGGGCGTGCGGGCCACTGGCGCGGAGCGATTCCGAAAGGGCGCATTTTTGCCACGACGCGGGATGAGTTGTTGGAATGCGCGGCGCTGGTACGGGCGATTCGTCAGGGAGTGCTGGATCGTCTCGAGATCCCCCTGGCGCCGATGGATATTTTGGCGCAGCAGATCGTGGCCATGTGCGCCGCGGAGGATTGGAACGAAGCGGAACTGTTCCAAGCTGTGCGGCGAGCGCATCCGTATCGGAATTTGGCGCGAGCAGATTTCGACCCGATCGTGGAAATGCTGTCGGAAGGCATCGCTGCGCGACGCGGGCGTTATGGCGCGTATTTGCACCGGGATCGAGTCAACGGCGTGTTGCGGGCGCGGCGGGGCGCACGGCTGGCGGCGATCACGAGTGGCGGGGCGATTCCGGAGAATGCGCTCTACACGGTCGTGGCAATGCCGGAAGGCACGGTGGTGGGTACGGTACACGAGGACTTCGCGGTGGAGAGCATGGCGGGGGACGTGTTTCTGCTGGGAAACACGTCGTGGCGAGTACGGCGGGTGCAACAGTCCGGCAGCGTGCTGGTGGAGGACGCCCAAGGAGCCGCGCCGAGCGTGCCGTTTTGGCTGGGGGAAGCGCCGGCGCGAAGCGCGGAGCTTTCCGAAGAGGTTGCCGGCCTTCGACAGAAGATTAGTTCGCTAGTGGCGGGTGTTGCGCCTGCAGCGGAGCTGCGGAGTTTGCCGGAGGTGGCTGCGGCGGTGAGTTGGTTGAAGGCGGAGTGTGGTCTGGACGACGCGGGCGCCGAGCAAGTGGTGGAGTACATCGTGGCCGGGCGAGCCGTGTTGGGTGCTGTGCCAACGCAGGACACCATCATCGCGGAACGCTTTTTCGACGAAGGCGGCGGGATGCAGCTGGTGATTCACGCGCCGTTCGGCGGGCGCATCAACAAGGCGTGGGGATTGGCGCTGCGCAAGCGTTTCTGCCGCTCGTTCAATTTTGAGCTGCAAGCGGCAGCCACCGACAACGGTCTGAACATTTCACTGGCGGAGCAGCACAGCTTTCCCTTGAGTGATGTTTTTCATTTTCTGCATCCGAATTCGGTGCGGCAAGTGCTGGAGCAGGCGGTGCTGGATTCGCCGCTGTTTGCGACCCGCTGGCGCTGGGATGCCGGACGAGCTCTGGCGCTGCTTCGTTTTCAGGGCGGGAAGAAGGTGGCGGCGCCAATTCAGCGGATGCGGGCGGACGATCTGCTGGCATCAGTTTTTCCTGAGGCGCAGGCGTGCCAGGAGAACATTGTCGGCGAGATCAAGATTCCCGAGCATCCGTTGATCGGCGAGGTGATGAAAGACGTTCTGACGGAGGCGATGGACCTCGAGGGATTCGAGCGCGTGCTGCGGGATATCACTGACGGGCGTATCCGATGCCTGGCGGTGGACACGCCCATGCCGTCGCAGTTTTCTCACGAAATTTTGAATGCGAACCCGTATGCGTACTTGGACGATGCGCCGCTCGAGGAGCGGCGCGCGCGCGCAGTAGAAATGCGGCGGGTGCTGCCCGAGGCGGTCTTGTCCGAGGTTGGGCGGCTAGACCCGGCGGCGATTGCGGAGGTCTGCGCGGACGCTTGGCCGGACGTGCGAGACGCCGAGGAGTTGCATGATGCGCTGCTGACGCTGATTGCGCTGCCTGCGCTGCCTGTGCCGTGGGACTCGGTGGAGCCTGCCGCGACTGGAACGCTGCGAGCGAGGTTGCAGGAATCGATCGGGGACTGGAGCGAATACTTCGAGCAGCTTGCTGCGGAACGCCGGGCAGGAGTCGCTGAAGTAGGTGGCGCGAGATATTGGGTGGCGGCGGAACGCGTGAAGGCGTTCGAGCAGATCTTTCCATGGGCGCGCTTTGAGGTGGGCTTGCCGGAAGTGAGGTCCGCAGCGACGGTTCGCGATGACACGGTGTTTGCCTTGGCCACGGGATGGCTGGCGCAGACCGGGCCGGTGACGATACGCGAGTTGGGGAGCGAGTTGGGACTTGCCGAGGGCGACACGGAGAAAGCGCTGCTACGGTTGGAGGCGAGCGGCGCGGTTTTGCGCGGGCGGTTTACGGATTCGGCCGCTGGGGAAATGGAATGGTGCGAGCGGCGGCTGTTGGCGCGCATCCACCGGCTTACGCTGGGGACGCTGAGGAAGCAGATTGCCTCGGTGACTCCGGCGGAGTTCATGCGGTGGCTGCTGAGGTGGCAGCACCTCGCTTCGAGTAGCCAGCTTCTAGGGGAGCGCGGGACGCTGGAGATTGTGCAGCAGATGCAGGGCTTCGAGGCGCCGGCAAATGCGTGGGAGAGGCAGATTCTCGGGCGGCGCATCGCAGACTACGATCCCAAGGTGCTGGACCAGTTGTGCCTGACAGGGGCGGTGGGTTGGGGCAGGGTTTCGCCGCATCCGGCGACGCTGGAATCGGCGGCGCTCGAGCGGCGGCGGGTGGTGCCCACAAGCGTGGCCCCCATCACATTTTTCGTGCGCGAGGATGCCGACTGGTTGATCCCCCATCGCGAGGCCGGGGGAGAAGAGATGCGGGGCCTCAGCCGGGATGCAACAGAGGTTATGCAGTTCTTGCGGCAACGTGGCGCGTCGTTCTTCGCCGATATCGTGCGTGGAACGCGGAAGCTGAAATCGGAAGTGGAGACGGCACTGTGGGAGCTGGTCGCGGGCGGCCTGCTGACGGCGGATGGGTTCGACAACCTGCGGGCGCTCATTGATCCGAAGCGGCGTTCAGGGCATGGGAGCGCGAAAAGCGCGCGGCCGCGGCACAGCTCGGGGCGGTGGTCGCTGCTCTATTCGGGTGAATTGGTGGACCGGACGCGGGCACTGGAAGCCACCTGCTGGATGCTCCTACGGCGCTACGGCATCGTTTTCCGGGAGGTGCTGACCCGAGAGACGATCCTGCCCAAGTGGCGCGAGGTGCTGATCACCCTGCGGCGCCTGGAGAACCGTGGAGAGGTACCAGGTGGGAGGTTCGTAAGCGGGTTCTTGGGAGAGCAATTCGCGCTGCCGATGGCGGTGGAATCGCTGCGAGCGCAGCGTGGCCAGCCCGTATCTGGAGAAACGGTGGCGGTCTCGGCGGCGGACCCGCTGAATCTGGTGGGAATTGTAGTGCCGGGCCAGCGCGTGGCAGCGAATTCGGGCCGCTTCGTGGCGTTCCGCGACGGCGTAGCGGTGCCGGCCGAGGAACGGCCTGGAGTGACGGTGATGACGGCTGGCTAAGCCAATCTAAAGTAGCACTTTAATCTTCGCGACTGGTTTTGACCTCCCAAAAGGCCTCTTTTTGTCGTTCATGAACTGACACAAACTGTTTCACCGCTCTCACTTTGCGCCTGGATGGAACAGTGTCTCATCGCTTGAGACAGTTTCCAGAACTGCAACTGACGCAAGCTATTGAGTTTATTTCACCTTAGCGGCGGTTTTATGAGGGAAAAAGATTGGCATCTCCCATGCACTGAGTTCTTCGCCGGGCTTTGTGAGACAAGGTTGCGCCGGGAGAACGAAAATGAGAGCCGCCGTTCGACAACAATTGGATCCCACCATCCGAAGCAACGATACTCGGGATTTCCATGGCTCGCTGCGGGCGAAAATCGTCGGACAAGAGGAGGGTGTGCAGGCGCTGGTAGATATGTACCAGGTATTTTGCGCAGGGTTGAACTCGCCGGGGCGGCCGGTGGGGAACCTGCTGTTCCTGGGCCCGACGGGTTCGGGAAAGACACGGATTGTCGAAGCGGCCGCGGAGATTCTGTTTGGGGATGCGCGCGCCATTATCAAGGTGGACTGCGCGGAATTTCAACATTCGCATGAGATTGCCAAGCTGATCGGCTCACCTCCAGGGTATCTGGGTCATCGGGAGACACATCCGCTGATTACCCAGGAAGAGCTGGCAAAGAGCCACACGGACAAGTTGAAGCTGTCGTTCTTGCTGTTTGACGAGATCGAGAAGGCTTCTGATGCGCTGTGGCAGTTGCTGCTGGGGATGCTGGATAAGGCGACTCTAACCTTGGGCGACAATCGCCGGGTGGATTTGTCCCAAACGGTGATTTTCCTGACCTCCAATCTGGGCGGCGGCGAGATCTCGGAACTAATGAACGGCGGAATGGGTTTCATCCAGCCTAAAGACAAGCCCGCCGCGGGTATGGACCTAAAGGTGGAGCGTACAGCGGTGGAAGCGGCTCGGAGGAAGTTTTCGCCGGAGTTCATAAACCGGCTGGACAAAACGGTGGTGTTCCACCCGCTAAGGCGCGAGCAGTTGGAAGAAGTGCTGGACATCGAATTGGGACAAGTACAGCAGCGCGTGCTGGAAACGGCCAAGGGCCAATTCCTGTTCCGTGTAACGGTGCCGGGCAAGGATTTCCTGCTGCAAGAAGGAACGGACCAGCGGTATGGCGCGCGTCACCTGAAGCGGGCGATCGAGCGGCACGTCGTCTATCCTCTGGCGAATTTGCTGGCGACCGAACAAGTGCATCTCGGCGACCTGGTGTGCATCGATTGGGATAAGAATCAGGACCGCCTGACCTTCATCCGTGAAGGCGAGAACCTGGCGATGCCGGCCCGCCGGCTGGAGCCTGCCGTCGCACCGCGGCCCACGCAAGCGCGGAGCGGCAAGACCGTGGAGGCTCCCGCGGCAACTCCCGGACCGGAACCGACGCCCCGTTTGGCTCGATAGACTCGAATTTACTTCTCTCTCTCTAATCCCGCCCGGGTGAATACCACCCGGGCTTTTTCTTTTCGCCGAGTGCCGGTGTAAAGTAAACGTGAGCCTGCATTTGCCATCGAACCCAGTGAATGCCACGAGCGCTCATGAGGACGGGACAGATTTTGATTTCCTGCAGCAAGTGGGTCAAAGGACGCCGGCGCCTTTGCGGAGCCTATGCGGCACGTTTCGCGGTTCTGTGTCTGGTGTGCTTGGTTCTCTGCACGTCGCCTCTATGGGCGCAGCGTACCCAATTGAAGCCGCCCTGGAATGTTTACTCGCCGCAGACGGACGTCCAAGTGGGGAAGCAGAACGCGGCGTTGATGGAGCAAAAACTCCCGCTCTGCAACGACCCAAAGGTCGATGAGTATCTGACGAAGCTGGGCCTCCGGCTCGTTTCAAAACTACCCACTCGCGGCGTGCAGTATCCGTGGGAATTCCACTGCGTAAATGATAAGGCAATCAATGCGTTCGCGCTTCCCGGTGGGTTCGTGTTCATCAACCGCGGAGCGATCGAGGCTGCGGACAACGAGGCGCAGCTTGCCGCAGTGATGGGGCATGAGCTTTCGCATGTGGCGCTGCGGCACGGAACGGCGCAAGCGTCGAAGGCGCAGCTCGCGCAAGGCGCCGCCGGCATCTTCGGCGGGCTGTTTGGCGGAAGCTCGGGTGGCGCGCTGCTGACGCAAGGCGTGGCGCTGGGAGCGGGAAGCGTTCTGCTGCACTATTCCCGCACGGATGAGACGCAGGCGGATGTGATGGGCACGCAAGTGATCTACGATGCAGGTTACGAGCCGCGGGCGATGGCGCAGTTTTTCGAGAAATTGCAGGAGGAGACCAAGGGAAAGAATCCGCCGCAGTTCCTGTCCGATCACCCAAACCCGGACCATCGCATCGAGCGCGTGGACGATGAAATCGACAAACTGGGCGGGCCGCCGGCTAACGGGAAAAGAGATTCGTCGGAGTTTGAGGCCATCAAGCGGGAAGTGCTGGCTCTGCCGGTTGCGAAGAAAGTTGCCCCCGTGACGGTGGGAGGTGGAGGCGCGCCGCCGGCTCCGTCGGGGCATTTTGCGGAGTATCAGGGGGCCGTTTACGCCTTGAAATACCCCGATAACTGGGGAGAGACCGACGAGAACGGGAGTGCGTCGTTTGCACCCGCGGGCGGCGTGGTGCAGGGCAGCAGCGGGGAAAATGCGCTCGCGTACGGAATGATCGTCAGCATCACACCGGTGAAGGGCGATCCTAATGATTCGAGCGCGTTGGCAAACGCCACCCAGCAGCTCATCCAAGAATTGCAGAAATCAAATGTGAATCTGCAGGTGGTCCGGCAGCCAGGGCCCGTCAAACTCAACGGCCAGCCGGGCCTTTCCACGTACTTGAGCAATGATTCTCCGGTCGGCGGGCAGGAGACCGACTGGCTGATCACGGTGATGCAGCCTCAGGGACTGCTCTCATTCTTATGCGTTGCGCCGCAAGCGGCCTACTCCGATTACGACAAGACGTTTAGCGCAATCCTCGACTGCGTGCGCCTAGCGAAATAGAACGCGCAGAAAGCGTTGGCGACAGCAAAGGGCGCTCCGGGAAATCCGGAACGCCCTTTTCGCATGCGGAACGGTGCGAGGCGCGACTACTTGTCGTCGTTATCGCTGTCGCTGTCGCTGAACAGGAACGGAAGAACGCGGGTTTGTTCCTTTTGCACGGCCTGAAGTTCGTTGGGGTTGAAACCAAGGACCTTCACGATCGTCGGGGCGACTTGCTGGTTCGTGACGGGTGCCTTGATGTGCTTTGAAGAAAGGCTCGGATTGGAAACCAACAGCGCGACGTGATAGTCATCTTCGTTGAGGCCACCATGCTCGGCAATCTTGGAGCCACCGGTGAAGATTACGCCGGTGTTGACCTTGAGGATGATATCCGGTGTGCGCGGATCGTCGGTCGGGCTATCCCACTTATTGCGAAGCGACGGGCCCGCGAAGATCTCCTGGATGCCAAGCGTGGCCTGGCTCTCCGGCGTGCTCAGCTGCTCAACCACACCCGCGGTGAGACTCGGGTCGATCAGCCAGATAAGCGAGCCGTCGTCAGAGATATCAAACGCTTCCGGTGAACCAATCAAAGTCTGGGGCTGACCGCCGCCGATGGCAACTTTCTTCTGGACATCAATCGGAGACTGGCCGTGTTTTGCGCCGACGATGATCAAAGTGGAGCTCAGAAGGCCCTGTTTCTTGAGTTCATTCACCATAAGGCCGAGCATTTGATCGACAAACTCGAGTTCGCCGAGGAGTCCGCCGGAATCGCCCGCCGACGCGCCGGCAGGCCCTTCCCCAGGAGTTCCCAAGACGTCCGAGTAACCGTTGCCCTTGAGTTTCTGACCAACGCTGACGGCCTGGAAATTCATGCCGAACACCGCAGGAACCTGCGTCTTCAGCGAGCCATCATGTGAGAGGCCATCGATCTCGTTCACAATGGCCTGCACTTTCAGGGCGTCGTAACACTTGATGTCGCCGATCGTATCGGTCCACGCGGAACCAGGGTCGGTCTCCACATCCGGAATCGGATTGCAGGGCCAAATCTTGACCTGCGGCAAATTGACAGGCAGCGAGTTGATCTCCGGTGAATAGAAATCGTCGAGACCCTTTCCGCTCGGCCCTTTGACCCATTCGTAAGACGGATGCTTGTCGGTCCACGCCGTGTAGCCGCCGTTGGCCTTTACGACCTCGAAGATCGTGTTCACGCGGAGATATTGGTGTGGGTAAATCGGAGCGCAGGTGATGGGATCTCGCGGCAACAGTCCGGGGTTAATGGGAGCATCCGTCAGGCTGGTCTGGGCCCTGCCTCCATTGAGTTGAGTGAGGTCCACATCGATTTCTTCGTCGAGGCCCACCGGCGTGCCCACAGGACCCGGGCAGGGAGTGGCGACCATCACGTAGCCTGCGGGCGCAGTGAGCTGCGAACCGACCAGAGCGCGGTTATAGGTGACGTCGTACCAGAAACCCGTGGTCTGCGGCGAACCGCCAGTAACCAGAGCGGCGAGACCCGGGAAAGAGTCCGTTGGAAGGGAAGTGGAAGCGTTGGTGTAGGTAAACCCGTGGCCGCTGAGCTTCGCCAAGGTTGATTGTTGATGTGATGCGACGAAGTTGGTTAGGTCCAGAGCATGAAGACCATCGACGCTAATCAACAAAACGTGTTCGATCTTGCCGGCGCTCAACTGATCGTTGTCCGCGCGAACAGGCAGAGTGCCGGCGAGCAGAACGAAACTCAGAGCGAGAGCGGAAATGCTTTTTTTCACGATTGTCTCCTCAGAAAGGCGGGCTTGGAGGGACGCGCGAGAATCATCCCCGGCAATGGAGAGTAGGCGCGCAGTATTACAGGATGGCGAACATGACTTATCGAACCGGTGAATTCAGATGTGAAAGATTTTCATGTCGGTTCGGTCAAGGAGGCGGGTTGGGAACTTGATTTGGAGACGGCAGACGAAACACGCCAAGGCTCGGCGTAGGATTTCAGTCTTTCGCGCTCACCAGTAGAGGTGACTCTCCGCAATCGCCAAGTGAATCAAGCAGTCGGCACTACCGGAGTCGGCTCCTGGTCCTGGGCCCCCTTGGCCTCCCGCTTTGATGGTTCCGTCGGGGATTGGCGTGCGGGATCCCAGCGAAGGATCGGTTTGCGCGCTGCGCCCACTTCATCGAGGCGGCGCACGCGAGTCGAGTGCGGGGCGGTCTTGACGAGCTCGGGAGTCGCCGCAGCTTCTTCGGCAATCGCGCGCATGGCATCGATGAAGAGGTCGCACTCTTCTTTGGATTCCGATTCCGTCGGCTCGATCATCAGCGCGCCGGGTACGATCATGGGAAACGCCGTCGTGTAAGGGTGGAAGCCGTAGTCGATCAGGCGTTTGGCGATGTCCATCGTATTCACGCCGGTCTTTTTCTGGATGGCGTCACTGAAGACGACCTCGTGCATGGAGGGCAAGGAATAGGGCAGGTCGTAAACGCCTTCCAGATGCTTGCGGATATAGTTGGCGTTCAGGACCGCATCTTCGGTTGCTTGCCGAATGCCCGGACCGTACGCCAGGATGTAGGCAAGAGCGCGCACCAGCACTCCAAAATTTCCTGCGAACGCCTTCACCTTTCCGATGGAATCCGGGCGAACTGGCTCCAGGACCAGCCGACCGCCTTCCTTCTCGACAAGAATCGGCACCGGGCGGAACGGTTCAAGAATTTTCTTCATGGCCACGGGTCCGGCACCGGGACCTCCGCCCCCGTGCGGCGTCGAAAACGTCTTGTGCAGATTCAAGTGCATTACGTCAACCCCAAGATCGCCGGGGCGAGCGACACCGGCGAGCGCGTTCATGTTCGCGCCGTCCATGTATAGCAAGGCGCCTTTGGCATGCAGGATCTCGGCAATTTCGGCGATGCGCTCTTCAAAAATACCGAGCGTCGATGGGTTGGTGATCATCAACGCCGCGACATCTTCGGTAACCAGCTCGCGAAGCTTGTCGACGTCGATTTGCCCGTGCGATTCGGACTTGATGTTTTCGACTTGGTAGCCTGCGATGACCGCGGTCGCGGGATTCGTGCCGTGAGCGGAGTCGGGGATCAGGACCTTCTTACGCGCGTTGCCTTGCTTCTCGAGATAGGCGCGAATGAGAAGGAGGCCAGTCAACTCGCCTTGTGCACCTGCCGCCGGTTGCAAGGTGATCACATCCATCCCCGTGATTTCGAGCAGGCATTGCTCGAGCAGGCGCATAATTTTCAGACAGCCCTGCGAGAGCTCCTGCGGCTGAAACGGGTGCTCGGTGGCGATGCCGTCGAGCCTGGCGACGAATTCGTTGACGCGGGGGTTGTACTTCATCGTGCAGGAGCCCAGCGGATACATGCCGAGGTCGATGGCGTAGTTCCACGTCGAAAGGCGTGTGAAGTGGCGCAAGACTTCGATTTCGCTGACTTCGGGGAAGCCCACGACGCCGTCGCTACGATGATTGGCGCCCAGCGCGCCAGCGGGGTCCACCGCGGGAACATCCAGGGGTGGCAATTCGAACCCGCGTTTGCCCGGCGAGGACTTTTCGAAGATCAAGCCTTCGTTCTGATTCGTGTGGCGGGACGCTTTTTTGATTCGTTTGTTCATGTTCTCTTGTGCGGTCGAGGCAACGCCGGGCTATACAGGCTGCTCCAATGCTCGGCGCACCGCCGACGCCAGCTTTTCGATGTCACCGCGAGTCGTTGTTTCCGTGACGCAAACCAACGCATGTTTGGTGAGTTCCGGATAGGAGGAGCCCAACGACAACGGTCCGATAATCTTGTCGCGCAGTAAGTGGCTATTGACGATGCGCGCCGAGCGCGGTAGCTCGATCGTAAATTCGTTGAAAAACGGAGCGTTGAACGTGCGCCGGACGCCCGGAACTTTCGTGAGCTCGGACAGCGCAAACTGCGCTTTCGCGAGATTCTGCGCCGCCATTTCGCGGAGACCTTCTTTGCCGAGCAAGGTGAGATGGACTGTCGCGGCCAGGGCGCACAGCGCCTGATTGGTGCAAATGTTCGAGGTAGCCTTCTCGCGGCGGATGTGCTGTTCGCGAGTCGCAAGCGTCAGCACGAATCCCCTGCGGCCTTCGGTGTCGGCGGTTTGGCCCGCAAGACGCCCGGGCATCTGCCGCACGAACTTGTCGCGAGAAGCGATCACGCCGACAAATGGTCCGCCATAACTCGGGGCCAGGCCGAAGCTTTGTCCTTCCAGCGCGACGATGTCGGCCTCGGCGGGCGGCCGCACCAGCCCGAGTGAAACCCCTTCCGTGACGGCAACGACGAGCAGCGCGCCGGATGGATGCACGCCCTTCGCAAGCGCCGGCACGGACTCGATCACGCCGAAGAAATTCGGGGATTGCACGACGACGGCTGCTACGTCGTCCTTGATCGACGATTGCAGCGCTTTCTGATCCAGCGTGCCATCCGCGGCGAACGGGATTTCTTCCACGTGCAGTCCGGAGTTTTTCGCATAGGTCTTCAGCACGTCGCGATATTCGGGATGCACGGATCGGGCAACCAGGACGCGGCTGCGCCCGGTCACACGCTCGGCCATGAGCACAGCTTCGGTGGTCGCCGTCGAGCCGTCCCACATGGAAGCGTTCGCGACCTGTTGTCCCGTGAGCTGACACATCAGAGTCTGAAATTCGAAAATCGCCTGCAGCGTGCCTTGGGTGATCTCGGCCTGATAGGGTGTGTAGGAGGTGAGAAACTCCCCGCGCTGAATGATCGCGTCGGTCACAACCGAACGCAGGTGATTGTAGACTCCGGCGCCCAAAAAGCTGGTGTAGCCGACGGAATTTTCCGTGGCACGCTCTTTGAAATAGCTTACGATCTCGGCTTCGGAAAGGGGCCCAGGTAATTTCAAGGCCTCGCGCAGCCGATAGCGCTCCGGAATGCTAGAGAAAAGTTCATCGATCGATCCCGCGCCGATGGCGGCGAGCATCTCCTGGCGCTCGGTCGGGCTCTTCGGGAGATAGCGCATCAGGCCGAGGCTTCCTTACCTTTGGCGGCGTCCGCGACGAATGCTTCGTAGGCCGCCGCGTCCAGCAATTCTTTGAGTTCAGCAGGGTTCGCAAGGCGCACTTTGACGAGCCAGGCCACGCCATGGGGGTCGGAGTTTATTTTCTCGGGCGCATCGTGCAGCTCGCCGTTAGCCTCGATCACTTCACCTGTGACCGGTGAATAAATTTCGCTGACCGCCTTCACGGATTCCACGGTGCCGAACGATTTCCCGGCCGTGACCTGCGCCCCGGGCTTCGGCAATTCCACGAACACGACATCCCCCAATTCCTGCTGAGCGTAGTCCGTAATTCCGATGGCTGCCAGGTCACCCTGGACGTCGACCCATTCATGCTGCTTCGTGTAGCGGTAATTTGCCGGATAGGACATGCGTTGACTCCTCGTCGATCCCGACCTGGCCGGGACCGCTAAAGATTTAGTTCGCGTCAGACCGTCTTCACAGCTTGCGGTACGCTTGCCTTCTTGGGCCGTTTGTAAAACGGAGTCGGAACCACCTGAGCTTTGCATTTCTGGCTGCGAATTTCGACATAGATCGGCGTACCAATCTCCGCCATGGCGGGGGGCACATACGCCAGCGCGATATTCTTGCACAGCGTCGGCGACGGCGAGCCGCTGGTGATCACACCAATCACTGTACCCGCCTCATTGCAGCAGCGATACTCGTCGCGCGCGATGCCGCGGTCGATCATTTCGATTCCGACGAGCGTGCGCTTCAGTCCGGCCAATCTTGCGCGGTCCAACGCGGCCCGGCCGATGAAATCGCCCTTCTCCATTTTGCAATATCGGTCCAAGCCCGCTTCCCAAACGTTGATCGTATCGCTGATTTCATGTCCATACAGCGCCATCTTGGCTTCCAGCCGCAGCGTGTTCCGCGCGCCGAGGCCGCAGGGGATGATGCCGAACTCGCGGCCTGCGTTCATCACCTTCGTCCAGACCTCTTCGCTCGTCGCACGATCCGACGGGACGTAAATCTCAAAGCCATCTTCGCCCGTATAGCCGGTCCGCGCAATCAGGATATCTTTCAGGCCGCACACCGTTCCGTGTGTGAACCAGTAGCTCTTCACAGCATCGAGGTTGGCGTTGGTGAGCTTTCGCAGTACCTCCACCGCCCGCGGGCCCTGAATCGCAAGCTGCGTGTACGCATCACTGAGTTCTTCCACGACGCAGTCGAACGCCTTGGTGTTCTCGCGGACCCAGTTGATGTCTTTCTCGCGTGTGCCGGCGTTGATCACCAGCAGGAAGTCGTCCTCTCCCAGCCGATGAACCATCACGTCGTCCACGAACGTTCCTTCCGGGTAGAGCAACGCCGAGTACTGCGCTTGTCCAATGGCGAGCCGCGCCGCGTCGTTCATGCTGATGTGCTGTAGCGCAGCCAACGCCCCGCCTGCCGAACGCCCGGTACCGGTGCGAACCCGAATGTCACCCATGTGGCTCACGTCGAAAACGCCTACGCTGCCGCGTACCGCTTTGTGCTCCGCCACCAGACCGCCAGTTGCAGGATACTCAACGGGCATGTTCCAGCCGCCAAAATTGACCATTTTTGCGCCCAACCGCCGGTGCAGCGCGTTGAGGGGCGTCTTACGAAGTTCAGTGATGACAGGCGAGTTGACTGATTCCATTCCGCATGCTCGGGCAGAAACCGATACTAGCATGCGCCCTTATACGCGTCAAAGAAGCCCGCTCGGCGCTTGGAGAAATGGCGAGGTCTGGTTCGCGCGAGAAACGCTGAGTAAATACTCGGTTGCCCGGTACCGATGTGCGTCTTGCCGCCCGATGCTTTCGTCAGGTACAGTTTTCTGGGAGGCCCGCCATGCAGGGACCCGTTGTTTGTTCTACCTGCGATAAAACGGAAGAGCACTGCGTCTGCGAAAAGTACTGCACCATTTGCAAAGGGCAGCACAAAGTCCGGCTTTGCGCGGACGGCCTGTACTATTGCCCCGACTGCCGGGAAGCATGCGACATCGCGCTCGCGAACAACCGTGGGAAATGAAGCAAAAAGCATTTGTTTGCGCATCGATGCCGACGCCAGACTAGCGGCCGCGGTGGGCGGGGTCGCGCGTTATCTCGCGGACAGCGCTGGTTTGGAAAATGACGCCGCCTCTCAACTGCAGAAAGCGGTCGTATCCGCCTGCGAGGAGGCGTTCGAGTACCTTAGCGAAGACCATCCGCGTCTGGACGTTAGGCTCAGCCGGCATTCCGATCGCATCGAGGTCGCGCTCTCTCACGAAGGAGAGACCTCACCGGCGGTCGGGCTGGACACCATCGCTGGATTCGCGGCTCAAGCGGGTGGCGCTTCCGGTGGATCGTCCGTTCTAGACGGTGTCGACCGGGTTCAGTATGAAACGCAGGGCGACGTCGCGGTTACACGCCTCACGAAATACATCAGCCAGGGCGCGCCGAGCAGATAAGTCTTACGGAAAACAACGAAGCCGGACAGGCTGTCCGGCTTCTTCCACATTGCTTTGCAGCGGTTTCAGTAAAGCTACATCTTCAGTGCAAACGTGTTGCGGCGGATCAGCGACGCCATCTGATCGTCGGTCAGCGTCATGCGCACGACGATACGATCGCCGGATGGCGTAACACTCGCCTGGTTGAGTAGCTGCGCCATATCCGGATTTTCCGTTTTGGCCTGATATTGTTTGTAGAGGAGCCCCATCTGAAGTAGTTGCCCCAGCGCATTCGCGTCGTCGGTTGAGCCGCAAATCGCCTGGAATTTGCCGTCGATGCCGCTGCTGGCGTCTACATTGATGATCATGTTCTGCATCCGGGTCACAAGCTTGGCCGCGTCCGGAAACTGCTGAACCTCGGGCGCGAGCTGCTGCATGGCGAGCCGCGTGTAGGCCGGATTGAGCACCGCCCAAACCACGCCGCTGCCATTGGCTTCGCTTACGAGTGGGAAGAACTTGTCGTTCCGCAGCAAACCTTCTTCGGTCCCAAAGCGCACTTCAATCATCTTTTCCAGAAGCGAGCGGTGGCCAAACGCGGCGGTGTTCGAGTCGATGAAGAAAAAGAAAAGATCGTTGGCGCCGGCGCCCGAACCAAACGCGTACAGGGTGTAGTTTCGCGCCTTGAACGTGGGCAACTTCTGCTGCTTGAAATAAGCTTCGGTGGATTCCGGACTGTAGCTTCCCAGCGCGACGCCGACGATTTGTTCTCCTGTGGGCACGGCGGAGGATCCCACTCCCTCGGTCTTGGTGGTCACGCCCTCCGCAACCAGACCCCAGGCCAGCTCTTCAACCTGCGAATTCGGGTCCACACCGGCCGAGGCCAGAAACTTCTCAAACTGGCGGAAGCGGTCCGGCAGCATCTGCTCCTGAAGCTGCGGAAACCACTTCATGGTCCTTGCCTTCTTCAGATCGGCGTACGCAAACTCACCGACCTCTTTCGGGAATAGCGCAATGACGTCTGCGCCGAGGCGTCCCGCGCGCGCGGGTCTTGGCGCAAGAAGCATCATCGCGGACAAAACGCAGGCGGCCGCGATTGTGCTGGTAGCCGCGCGCGGCGAGGCTAGGATTGCGCGCAATTTCTTGGTGGGTATCATGTAGTGGTTCTCCTTTCGATTTTCGGAGAGGCGCCTAGATTCACGCACTGGAGCTGCGGGATGCTTCGCCCAAGCGCTCGCGAAGCGCTGAAATCCTCTCTCGCATCAACGTGACGTATCCGGCGTCGGTTATGCCGTCGAGATTGATCTCGACATTCGCCAAAGCCCCTTTGACGCCGGCCGCGGCCATTAGCCGTGCTACCTCTAAGTCTGACTTCATGGATGCGGCGGCGATAGTTGCAAGTTGTCCCAGCCGTTCGAAAAGGGCAACTGTACAGTCTGCCACCCGGAGCGGTACTTCGGCCGCGCCTTTCGTGGCGGTTTGAATCGCTTCGCTGCGCGCTTGTGTCTCCGCTGCGCTGCTTTGAGGCAGCTTGAACGCCGCCATGACCGCGTCGTAGGAGGCCGCATCATGGTCGATCGCTTGTGCCAGCTCGTCGGCGGTGCGGCGCATGGCTTCAAGCGCATCGGACAGCCGATCGACATGCGTCACCTGCGACTTCTTCCTGCGGGAAAGTCCTGCGACCATTTGTCCCAGCGAGGCGGCCAGCGCGCCCGCAAACGCCGACACGCTGCCCCCTCCGGGTGTCGCCGAGGGAGCAGCCACGGCGTCCAGAAAAGGACGCGCGAGGCCGGCTAGTTTGCCGTCTTTCGTCGCTGAGCCGAGCGGCCCGCCGGTCAACGCAGCCTCCAGCCGGTTCTCGAACACCTGCTCGGGCGAGAAATTCTCCACTTGCAGAAAGTAGTCCGCCGCCATCTCGATGGCTTTTTTCGGGATTAGACCAACGATCTCGCTCCCCACGGGCATCGCGCCGTAGCGCGCCGCTTCGCGCTTCACCATTTCGTAGACGCGATGCATGGGCGTTTGCTCGAAGTCCGTGAGGTTGATCGACACCTGCGCCAGATTGCGCGCTTTCAGCTCCACTCCCATGGACTTGACGTAGCGCAACCCGCCGGACGAGAAGCGAATCGCCTTCGCGATTTTGTTGGCGATACCCACGTCGGAGGTATTGAGGTTCACGTTGTAAGCGATCAGAAACTTGCGAGCGCCCACCACCGTGACGCCCGCCGTGGGGTGCAGCTTCGGTTCGCCGACATCCGGCTGCCGCTCATGGTTGCGCTTCAACTCGTCGCGTAAACCCTCAAATTGTCCGCGCCGCACATTCTCCAGGTTCACGCGATCCGGCCGAGTTGCCGCCGCTTCGTAAAAGAACACCGGGATGCGGTAGCGCGCCCAGATTTCTTTTCCCACGCGCCGGGCCAGCGCCGCGCAATCCTCGAGGGTAACGCCGTGAATGGGTATGAAAGGGACTACATCGGTTGCCCCGACGCGCGGGTGCGCGCCCGTGTGCGTCGTCAGGTCAATTAGCTCCATGGCTTTGCCGACCCCGAGTAATACCGCTTCCGCCACAGCCTCGGGCTCGCCTGCCAACGTGACCACACTTCGGTTGTGGTCCGCGTCGCTCTCGCGGTCCAGCACGTACACGCCGGCCACGCCGCTCATCGACGCCACGATCGCGTCCACTTTCGCGGCATTCCGCCCTTCCGAAAAATTGGGCACGCTTTCAATCAGTCGTTTCATGGAGCTCGATTCCTCGGCAATTCCTCAACAACGCGCCCATTTCATCATAGGAGATTTCCGCTCGGTCAGCTACTCTCCCGGTTGCGTCAAGTTCGACGCCAAGACACGAACCTCTCAAACTGCTCCCGAGACGATCTGGCCCCTCTTAATCGTCATCCAGCACTTGTTGACGCCGAAGTAGTAGGGGATTTCGCGGTAGTCATCCACTTCGAAGACGGTGATATCCGCCAGTTTGCCGGCTTCCAGCGAGCCGATCTGCTTTTCCCGCCGCAGCGCGTATGCGGCATTGACAGTCGCGGCCGCAATGGCTTCCGCAGGCGTCATTCGCAATTGCGTGCAGGCCAGCGACAGAATCATCGGCATGCTCAGCGTCGGGCTGGTGCCGGGATTGTAGTCCGTGGCGAGCGCGACGATCGCTCCGGCTTCGATCAGAGCACGCGCCGGAGCGTACTGCTTCAATCCCAGATGAAAATCGCAGCCCGGCAGCAGCGTCCCGACCGTCTTGGACTTCGCCAGCGCTTGGATGTCCGCTCGGTTCACTTGCTCGAGGTGATCGCAGCTCGCCGCGCCTAGTTGTACCGCAAGCTGCGTAGCGCCTGTGCGCGTCAACTGCTCGGCATGAAGCCGCGGCGCGAGGCCGGACCGCTTGCCCGCTTCCAGAATGTGTTTTGACTGTTGACGCGAGAAGGCGCCGCGATCGCAAAACACATCGCAGAATTCGGCGAGCTTGTGGCCAGCCACTTCCGGCATGAGCTGGTCGATAAGCAGCGCGGCGTACCGCTCTGCTCCATCAGCCACGCTGCGATACTCGGCGGGAACCACGTGCGCTCCAAGAAATGTCGACACGATCTCCAGCGGTTGCTCCGCGCCGAGTTCCTTGTGCAGCGTCAGGATCTTCAGTTCGCTCGCGACATCCAGCCCATAGCCGCTTTTCGCTTCAATCGTTGTAGTTCCGTGCGCTGCAAATTCCCGCAGTGCGGCTCGTGCCCGTTGCTTCAATGCTTCGGAGGTAGCCGCTCGGAGCTTCTTCACCGAGTTCAGGATCCCGCCGCCCTTGCGCGCGATCTCCTCGTAGCTCGCCCCGGCGATCTTGAGTTCGTACTCTTCGGCGCGGCTCGCGGCGTGAATCAGATGAGTGTGGGAATCGACGAACCCGGGCAAGACCACGCGGCCGCCGACATCGAGTTTCTCCGCCACACGCGCTTCGGGCAATGCTTTGATTTTCGCGCGGCTGCCCACCGCTGCGATCAAGCCGTCGCGGACAAGCAGAGCCCCGTCTTTGACGATGCCAAGGTTAGATAGCGCTTTGCCGCGCCGCGGTCCGCGCCCGCGTAACGTGAGCATCTGCGATGCGCCTGTGATGAGAAGGGAAGTCGACAAGGCCAGCGTATTATGCCTAAAACTCGCTAGCCTTGTCGCTTGTGCGCTGTAGGAATCTGCTAGGCGGTAGCAGCCTTGCCTCGATACGCCGGCACGAACACCTCTTGCACGAATGTCTCAAACGACGTTGGCGTCGTGTTCGACGCCGATCTCGGCTCTAGCGCCTTCATTCGCCCATCGTTCATTGCGTTCGCCATCTCGACGATCAACTCCGCAAAGTTCCTGGACGCGCCCATTCCCGTCAGCGCCTGGATGAATTGATCGGGCGGAAGCTGCACATACCCGAGATTCGGTTTCCCGATCGCTGCCCCGATGATCCGAGCGGCCTCCGCGTAGCTGAGTTCCCGCTGTCCAAGCAATTCACGGGTCTGCTGGCCGGAGAAGTCAAGTTTGAGCAAGGCATCAGCCACCGCGGCTGCGATATCGCGAGTGGTGATCATTGGAAGGGGAAGCTCGGCGCGTATGGGTCCCGCCGTCATCCCGAAATTCTGAATAACTTGCACCTGCGGAAGAATGTTCTCCATAAAGTATCCGGCCCGCAGGTGCAGCACGTTTAGTCCCGAAATTCCGTTGAATCTTGTCTCCATACCGTGCAGTCCGGATACCGGTCCCGAGCCTGATTCCTTGTCCGCACCAAAGCTGCTCAACGTCACGGCATAGCGCACTCGCGCGGCTTCCAGCGCCGCCGCCCCCGCATCGATCACTCGCTTCTGCTGGGCACGGTAGTCCGTGCTCTGGAGATCGGGTGGAACCATGAAGTAAACAGCTCGCACCCCATCGAAAGCGCGCGTGAGCGCCGCCGAATCCGCCAAATCCGCTTGCACGGCCTCCGCGCCGCGACTCACAAGCCGCTCCAGTCTCTCTTTGCTTCGGCTCACGGCGCGCACTGGCTCGCCCTTCGTGAGCAAGGTCTCCGCGACCAACGATCCGGTGTTCCCCGTGGCTCCCAAGACTACGTACATGGTTTCCTCCTCGAACTACATGCATCTCTTTCGATGCGGTGGTATTCAGACGGGATACGCAGACAAAAGTTAGTATGTAGCTCGTTATTTGTCCGGAAATATCTGGCTACAGCATCGGAATCTTCACGCCGGACTTCCGCGCGAAGGCAGTGGCCTCGGCGTAGCCCGCATCGACATGACGCACCACACCCATGCCGGGATCGTTCGCCAGCACGCGCTCAATGCGTGCCGCCATTTCCTTCGTTCCATCCGCCACTGTGACCTGACCCGCATGTTGCGAATACCCGATGCCCACGCCACCGCCGTTGTGGATCGACACCCACGACGCGCCGCTCGCCGTATTCACCAGCGCATTGAGCAGCGGCCAATCGGCGATCGCGTCCGAGCCATCCAGCATCGACTCCGTCTCCCGGTAGGGTGAAGCTACCGAACCGCAGTCGAGGTGGTCGCGACCTATCACGATGGGTGCCTTCAATTCGCCGCGGGCCACCAGATCGTTCAGCGCTAAGCCGAATTTGTCCCGCTCGCCGTACCCGAGCCAGCAAATCCGCGACGGCAGCCCCTGAAACTTCACGCGCTTCTGCGCCAGCTTGATCCACCGGCTGAGGTGCTCGTTGTGCGGAAACATTTCCAGCACAAGCTGGTCCGCACGCGCGATGTCCGACGCCTCTCCGGAAAGCGCCGCCCACCGGAACGGGCCCTTCCCTTCGCAGAACAACGGCCGGATGTATGCCGGCACGAAGCCCGGGAAGTCGTACGCATTCTTCACGCCTTGCTCGTAGGCAAACGTCCGAATATTGTTCCCGTAATCGAAAGTCACCGCCCCAAGCTTCTGCAAATCCAGCATGCCTTGGACGTGCTGCGCCATCGCTGCCAGCGATTTCTTCTTGTAGTCTTCGGGACTCCTTTTCCGCAATTCCAGCGCCGCTTCGAGCGTCATTCCGTTCGGCACATACCCGCCGATCGGGTCGTGCGCGCTGGTCTGATCTGTCAGCAGGTCCGGCACGACGCCGCGCCGCGCCATTTCGGGAATGACGTCGGCGCAATTGCCAACCAGTCCGACGGATGTTGCTTCAGCCTTGCGTACCGCGTTCTTCAGAATGCGCAGAGCTTCATCCAGGTTGTTTACCATCATGTCGCAGTAGCCGGTCTTCACGCGACGCTTGATGCGCTCCGGATCTACGTCGATCCCAAGAAACGCGCCGCCGTTCATCGTCGCGGCCAGCGGCTGCGCGCCACCCATGCCGCCCATCCCGCCGCTCACCACCAACTTGCCCGCCAGATTGCCGCCGAAGTGTTTCGTCGCCGCCGCCGCAAAAGTTTCGTACGTTCCTTGCAAGATTCCTTGTGTGCCGATGTAAATCCAGCTGCCAGCGGTCATTTGCCCGTACATCATCAGGCCGGCGCGGTCCAACTCATGGAAGCGATCCCAATTGTTCCAGTGTCCTACGAGGTTGGAATTGCACAGCAACACGCGAGGGGCGTATTCGTGGGTGCGAAAGATTGCCACCGGCTTGCCCGACTGCACCAAAAGCGTTTCGTCAGCGGCGAGTTCCCGCAGCGATCGTACAATCGCGTGAAAGCACTCCCAATTCCTGGCGGCGCGGCCAGTCCCGCCATAAACAACCAGCTCTTCCGGTTTCTCGGCAACCTCGGGGTCCAAGTTGTTCATTAGCATTCGCAGTGCCGCTTCCTGTTGCCACCCCTTGCAGGAAATTTGCGTGCCGCGTGCTGCTCGAAACGGTCCTTTGGACAACGAAGCGTCGCTCACAGTTCCGGAAATCGTAGCGCTCATCAAGTGACTCCGCCGCTCATCTTAGCGCAGCGACATGTGATTTGCACGATTCCGCCAGATGTCGCCCCCGTTCGCGATGCCAACCAAAGTCCTGGGCCGGAAGTTCACTATGAATTGCGCAGGCAAAACAGTTAGAGTACAGTGAGGAAAAATGATCTACGGCACTCTTCCCTCGCGGTTTCTGCACGCTGTTGACTCGCTTCCCAATCCTCGCGCCCAGTTGACGCGTCGTGCCAATCTTTGGGAGCCGATTTCCTCCGCTGAATTCCTACGCCGTACCGCGGGTCTTTCCATGGCGCTGGTCGAGCTGGGCGTGAAGCCGGGTGACCGCGTCGCCCTGTTTGCAACGAATCGCCCGGAGTGGCACACCGCGGACTTTGCCATCACCGGCGCGGGCGGCGTCACCGTTCCCATTTATTTCAATGAGTCGCCGGACCGCATGACCTATATCTTGAACCACTCCGGCGCAAGGGTGATCATCGTCGCCGGCGTGCCTCAATTGCAGAAGCTGCTCGACTGTCGCGCGCGATTGCCCAAGTTGGAACACATCATCGTCGCCGACGGCGGCGCCGATCTCCCCACAGAATGTCTCCGCTACGAGACGCTGATTGCCTCCGCAGGTGGCGCCGAGATCGCCGCGTATCGCATGCGTGCCTCCCAAGTGCTTCCCGGCCAGCTCGCGTCCATCATCTATACCTCAGGCACGACTGGCGAACCCAAGGGTGTCATGCTCACGCACACCAATATCTGCTCGAACGCCACGGACTCTTGCCTCACGGTCGATATGCACAGCGGCGTCGATATCGCTTTGTCCTTCCTGCCCTTGGCCCACATCTACGGCCGCACCATGGACTATGTTCTGCTCTTCACTGGCATCACCATCGCCTACGTTGAGGACGTCAATTTGCTCTCGCAAGTGCTTCTTGAGGTGCAGCCCACCGTTCTGGCGGCGGTTCCTCGTGTATTCGAAAAAATCTACGCCCGCATCATGGAGCAGGGAAGCAAGACCTCCGGCCTAAAGCGCAAACTCTTCGATTGGGCGATGGATGTGGCCAAGCGCGCGGCGCCCTGGCGTTGCGGTATAGGGTCGGCCGGCCCGGCGTTAAGGCTCCAATGGTCGCTTGCGAACAAGCTCGCCTATTCCAAGATTCGCGCCGGAACCGGTGGCCGCTTGCACATTGTTTTTTCCGGCGGCGCGCCGCTCTCCAAAGACCTCGCGGAATTTTTCTGGTCCATCGGCATCCCCATTTATCAGGGATACGGTTTGACGGAGACCTCGCCGGTCCTGACCTCCAACTATCCCAAGAATCGCGTCGGCAGTGCAGGTAAGCCGATCCCCAACGTCCTGATTCACATCGCTGACGACGGCGAGATTCTGGCCAAAGGTCCTTGTGTCATGCAGGGCTACTACAAGAGCACCGACGCCACCCGCGAAGCTATCGGCGAAGACGGCTGGTTCCACACCGGTGATATCGGATATCTTGATTCCGAGAACTATCTTTTCATCACTGACCGCAAGAAAGATCTGCTGAAGACCGCCGCCGGAAAGTTTGTCGCCCCGCAGCCCATCGAGAATGCGCTCAAGACCAGCCCGTACATCTTGAATGCGATGGTTGTCGGCGATCAGCGGAAATTTGTGGTAGCGCTGGTGGTGCCGAATCCGGTAACCGTCTCGGCCAAAGCAGCGGAGCAGGGAATTCGTTTCTCGACAAACGAAGCGATGGTCGCCCATCCGTGGGTGCGCGCGCTCATTGATGGCGAAGTGCAGCGTCTAAACAAGCATCTCGCTCAGTGGGAAACCATCAAGCGTTTTGCCCTCCTGCCCGGGGATTTCACCTTCGACAACGGCAGCCTTACCTTCACCATGAAGCTCAAGCGCCGCGTCGTCGAGCAACAGTATCGCGACGTCATCGAGCAACTCTACGCCGATGTGGCCGAGCCCCGCCCCATTCTCCAAGACTGACTCTGGGTGGCATCGCCATTCCTGAGTCTGTGTGGCAATGGGGGGCACGGCGTCAGTTTACCCAGAGGAACGAAGGGCCGTGCCGTAACTGCAGCAAAATCAATCCGGCTTTAGCGCTGAGGGCTGGTTTTTCGGGTTGCCACCTCTGGCGTGATCAGAACATCGACAGCAGCAGGCGGATTCCTTCGGTGAACTCCCGCTCTTGCATGATCAGACTCACAATCAGATATCCATCCGTAGCAAAATCGTAGAAGTGTCCGGGATGAACGTAGATGCCCTTCGTCGTCAGCAGCTCTACTGCAAGATCGTCGTCCGACCGTGTCGCGGGCACCCGCAGAACGGCGTACCACCCGCCCTCGATTTCCAGGCGGCTGCACGATTTCTTCTGGCTCAACTGGCGATCCAACTCGGCCACGCTTTTCCGCACTCGTGTCATCACCTGCTTCTGAAATCCATGCCGCTGTTGCAGCAACTCCGGCAGAGCCAGCTGCACCGGGGCGTTCATCGAGAGGTATGTATCGGCGATGACTTCGAGTCGCTCCAGCGCTTTCGCCTTCAATGCCTCCGGGCCGCTCGTCACCAGCCACGCCGCTTTCATCTGTGGCAATCCCGAAATCTTGGAAAGACCACTCATCGTAAAGGTCAGCGCTCCGGTATTCACCGCCAGGCTTGCCGCTTTTCTGCTGGCTGCTCCGCGGGGCCGCGAATTTCTCGCCGCTTCGCGGCGCGCGCTGGATTCGCCGTACGCAAAATCCAGAAAGACCTCGTCCGCCACCAACGCCATCCCCCGCGCGGAACAAATCTCGTTCAGCGTTGCCAGGTCTTCCGGTTTCACAAAATGACCCGTTGGATTGTTCGGGTTCACCACGATTACCCCGCGCGTTCGCGGCGTGATCGCCTGTTCCAGCGCGTGAAAATCGATCTGCCAGCCGTAGTCGTAAAGCAGCGGATACTGCACGAGTCCTACGTCGTGGATGTCCGCCAGAAAGCCGAACAGCGGATAGCTCGGTGCCGGCACCAGGAGCTCGTCACCCGGATTGCAAAGCGTGCGAAAGACAAACGAGTAGGCCTCGCTCGTGCTCGTCGTGAGAATGATGTCTTCAACGGAAACCTCGTCGCCGCGTCCGGCATAGTATTCCGCCACCGCTTGCCGCGCCCGCAAGAGCCCTTTCGGATCGGGCACATAGGTAAGCGCCGTCTCATTGCACAATGCGTGCAAGATGGACTCACCGTTATATTCAAAGCCGCCCTCGGTGGGATTCGATGCGCTTAGGTCAAATAGCCGTTTTCCAGCCGATAGGTGCTGGGCGAGCGCCTTGCTCAAGCGGTTCGGTGTCAAGTTCCAGTTGGTGCGGTCAGCGAACATTTCCTCGTCGGCGCCTGGCAACGTCTGGTGTTTGCGCGCCTCGGCCGGTAACTTGTAGGAATACAGTAGTTTCTCCTTAGGGTCCAAGGGCCCCGTTGGAATCAGTCCCAACTGCGTAATAACTAGGAGGCTACGAAGGGATTCCAAGGTTGCCATGCCGGGGGATTTCCTTCAGCGGCCGCAAATTCCTTGAGTTTCTTCTCCAACGATTTGTCGCCGCGCCCTGAGAGGTCTAAAATCTCCACGAGGACTCTATGGCAGACGAGCTAGTCATCGCGGGCCGCGCATTCCGCTCCAGGTTGATTGTTGGCACCGGCAAGTACCGCTCGTTCCCGGAGATGGCGCGCGCTCACGCCGCTTCCGGCGCGGACATGGTCACCGTCGCGGTGCGCCGCGTCAATCTCACCGATCGCTCTAAGGAATCTCTCCTCGACTTCATCGACCGCGACAAAATATTCATCCTGCCCAACACTGCCGGCTGTTATACCGCCGACGAAGCCATTCGCACCGCCCGCCTCGCGCGCGAAGTCGGCCTCTCCAACTGGGTCAAGCTCGAAGTCATTGGTGACCAGCAAACTCTTTTCCCCGACACCCAGCAGCTCATCGAAGCTACGCGCATCCTTGTCAAGGAAGGTTTCGTCGTCCTCCCGTACACCAACGACGATCTCATCGCTGCCCGTAAACTCATCGACGCCGGAGCCGCCGCCGTCATGCCGCTTGCTGCCCCCATTGGCTCGGGTCTCGGCGTCCAAAATCCTGCCAACCTGCGCATCCTTCGCGAACGCATCACCGAAGTTCCCATGATCGTCGATGCCGGCGTCGGCACCGCATCCGATGCTGTCGTTGCCATGGAGCTCGGCGCCGACGGTCTTCTCATGAACACCGCCATCGCCGAAGCCCAAGACGCCGTCCTCATGGCCGAAGCCATGCGCGACGCAACCGTCGCTGGCCGCAAAGCCTATCTCGCCGGCCGCATGCCCAAGCGCCTCTACGCCGCCGCCTCATCCCCAATGTCCGGTGTCGTGCGGTAAGCATGTGTCGGAATTCGTGCTCTAGCGTGCACCTAAATCGTCGGCTGGCACGCAAACGCATCGTGCACTGGTGCACAACCGCGCTCATCCCTCTGCCTGAATCGTCCGTAGCACAGGAATTCACACAGCCGGTTTGCGTGTCTCCTCCTTTGCGCTAGCATTTGCACCACCCATGCCGATTAGTCCTTCCGATCTCGCCGTGGAAGTTCCTCTCCAGCGAACACGCCCCAGCCTGCTTACCTTAATTTCTATCGCGGCGGCTGCTTCGGCATTCGCCGGCATCGCGCGTCAAGCGGTCGGCCAGGCCATTGCTGCACGCCTCGCTGATGCTCCTTGGGTGTCCACCTCAACGATTTTCGCGCAGGTCAACACACCAGCTCGCCTTGCGGGCGCCTGCGGAACTCTCGCCGTTCTCTTCTTGGGAGGAATAGCCGCCCTTCTCGTGCGCGTTGACAAGCGCCTCACCTCCGGCTGGTATTTCTTATGGGTTTTCGCCTGTGTGAGTTTGATGAATTCCGGTCGTCTTCTGTACTCCGCAATTTCAGGCACAGGTGACTGGTCCGTGGTCATCGCGATGTTCAATCCGCCGTGGCTCTGGCGCACCTTGCTTGCCGCTGCCGGCGTATTTATCTATCGTCCGGCGCTTCGCTTCGCCATTACGACCTTGCGGGATCTGGTAGAGAACGCAGAACTCGGCTATCGGGATTTATGGCGCCTGGTGCTTGCCGCGTACCTCACCGCGGGCGCGCTGCTCACGGCCGGTGCCATCCTTGATCCCGTCAATCATGGCTTCCTCGTCATCGGAGTCGTCGGCGCTTCGTTCGGACTGAATTCCGGTTTGCTGCTCATCCCGGCATTCATACCCGAGCCTGTTGAATCGAAGCCAACCCCGACTCGCATGCCCTTCAGTTGGCTCTGGCTGATCTTCGCTTTCGCCGCCGCTGTGGCATTCCTCGCCGGCCTGGGACGAGCGATCCATTTCTAGCCGTGCCGCTCGCCACTCGGAATGTTAGAGTGCAAGGGAACATCGTACTGAGGGCCGCCCTAGCCCGCTCACCGCCGCGCGATAATCCAAAATCCGATTGCTGTGCTCGCACACCACGCCACCACCGTCCACAGGAACGAAACCGCAAACCCCCGCAGGTTGTCCAGCTTTGCCTTGCAAATCAGCGACAATTCAAACACCTGGTCCGTAATATTCCGTAGCATCTGCTCCGGCCCGGCCTTCGACATCGCCTCGTAATACTGCACGCTATCCTTGTGCCGCAAAACGTGCTCGTAGTAGAGCAGCTCCGATCCCTCCCGCGGCGTCTGATGATGCCGGGCAATGCGCGGCGTGAGGGCCCGCGAAATCAGAATCAGCGACCACACAAATCCCACTGCCAGCCACACGTACGTCAGCACGTATAAGCCGCTCGCAAGGGCGCCCATCCCGTCGCCCCATCGCATCTTCGGAACGACCTCTATACCCAGCGGAATGGTGCTGGCCCCAAAGAACAACAAGAACGGCACCAGATACCCCGCCTTGAGATCGGCCGCGCGAATGATCGCCTGCTGATCCTCAAAATTGTGCCACGCAAATTCAATCTGTTCTTCGGTCGTCGAGAGTGCTTTGCCGGTAGGATCCATCCGGCCAATGTACCCGAACCACTTTCACAACGCCAGACGGTCGTGCTGTCCCCAAAACACGCCGTCGAACGCGACGCCTACTTCCGCTTCTGCCGGGTCGTTCCGTCGCGCTTCACCAGCCACGTTCTCAAATTGTCCGGAACAAGAAGTGCCACGTCGCATCGACCAGCGCGTGCACGATCGCCGACGCGAAGATCGACTCCGTCTTGCGCCACGTCCATCCATAGAACAGTCCCGCGATCGACGCTAGAATCACGTACCGCCAATTCGGGAAACCCATGTTGGTGATATGCGAGAAGCCGAATAGCACCGACGCTGTCCACCAGCCCGCCAGATCGCTCTTGGTCGACCTCGCCAGCAGGTTCTGCAGCAAGCCGCGAAACAGAAACTCTTCTGGCCAAGCCGTGAAGCACAGAATGGCCACCGCCAGCAGCGGCTGCGCCCTCCACTCCGTCCACCGCGGCGCAAACTGAATGAAGTGCATCGCCGTACCCAGTGGAATCGCGATCGCCCCAAACACCACGAAGCTTCCGCCGATATAAAGCCACCACCGCCGCCCCCACCCAACGTTGTAGCCCGTGCCCGTCAATCGGCGCACCAGCACAAACGTTGCCAGCGCCACGTTGACGGAAAAAAGCACGGTAAACACGTACGCGAGGCGGCCACCGGGAGAAGGCCACAACCAATGCGACGCCGAGAATTTCACCGCCACCCACACGCCGGCCAGCGTCACATAGTCCTGCCAGGCTCCGGGCCCCTCGCGTTCCGCCGACGCCGCCAGGCCCAGGGGCACAAACACCCACGCGGCGACGACTCCGACACGCGCAAACGCAAAAGTGTTTGTTCCAATCGCGTAAATCAGGTATGCAAGAATTACGGCCATGCCGAGCAGGTAGCCGCTTCCCGCGCCAAAACGCGCCCCAAGAAACTCCGGCACGCCTCGCGCGGCGAACAGCAGCATCACGGCAAAGAAGAAAACAAAGGTCGTGAGCGCAGCGGCGAATTCGCGGCCGCCATAACCATGCCACGATGCATACAAGCCGCCAACCAAGCACAGCACGGCCCACAGGCCGACCATAGAGAGCGCACCGAGTTGCCGCGTCGCAGGCAAGCGAGGATTGTAACGCGTTAAGGCAAGATGAGGCCGCAGCCCCAACCCGAAAGACGCCTCGCCTACATCGACTGGATGCGCGGGCTCGCGTGCGTGCTGATGTTCCAGACGCACTGCTACAATTCCTGGCTCACTCCCGAAGCGCGGAAGTCGGCACTCTACGCCTGGTCGCAGCTCGGCGGCACACTGCCCGCTCCGTTGTTCATCTTTCTTGCCGGCATCTCCTTCGCGTTGGTGACGCAGAAACTTCGGGAGAAAGGCGTCGCGCGCAGCGCTATCGCGAAAACCACCATTCTCCGCGGCGCTGAGATTTACGGCTTGGGATTGTTGTTCCGCCTGCAGGAATTCATTCTGGGATATCGGTGGGTGCCTTGGACGGACCTTCTCCGCGTGGACATTCTCAACATCCTGGGATTATCCATGATGCTGATGGGTGTGCTGTGCTGGTTCACCGCTTCGCGATCGGAGAGATCCGCGCACCCCAGCGAGCCTTCCACAAGGATTTCTTTGGAAACGAGCGACGTCGCGGCTTCGCGCGATCGGACAATCGTCGGAGCGCTTGTCGCAGCTGCCTTCGTAGCTTTGGTGACGCCGCTGCTCTGGACCACTGCTCGGCCGAGTTGGCTGCCCTGGCCGCTCGAGTCCTACATCAACGGGGTCCATATCTTTGGCCGGCCGCAGCCGTGGCTTTTCCCGCTCTTTCCCTGGTCGGCGTTTGCGTTTGCCGGACTGACTGTTGGCTTCCTCCTGTTTTCAGAGGCCGCGAAGCGAAAAGAAGCGGCCGTTTTCGCCGGTCTCGGCGGTATCGGCGTTGCAGCTTGCGTTCTGTCTCTGCTTTTCGACACAGGGCCACTGCGCTTGTACTCACCGGCGATCTACGACTACTGGCACACCAGTCCGAATTTCCTCCTGATGCGCTGCGGCATTCTCCTGGTGATTTTGTCTCTCGTCTATGCGTGGTGCCGTTGGGGACTCGCGCAAAAGGGCTTCAGCCCGATCGCTCAACTGGGCAAAACCTCTCTGCTAGTCTATTGGGTGCACATCGAATTTGTTTACGGACGGTTTTCGATCTTGCCGAAAGGGCAATGCGGCATAGCGAAAGCCACGGCTGGGCTGCTGGCCATTTTTCTGTCCATGTTGGCGCTCTCGATCGGGCGTACGCGGTGGAAGAAACGCCCGGCTAAGGTTTTGCGGGCGGGTCCTGCGACGGTGGTTGCGACTGTGGGATCCGGATGATTACCTCGCCGGGTTTCGCATGCTGAAGCTCTTCACGCGCGATTTTCTCGATCAGGTGCGGATCGGTCTTCAGTGCTTTGACTTGCTGGCCCAGCTCCACGTTTTCGGAATTTAGTCGGTCGATGTCTTTCCTTACTTTGTTGATTTCGTTTTGCGTGCGTCGCATGGCGATGAATCCATGCGCGCCGAACACATCGTGAACCACCAAGGCGAGAACGAACAGGCCGAGAATGGCGCGGCCATGCTCTTCGAGAAATTCGGGAAATCCTCTCTTGATGTCCATCCTCAGTTTTTCAGCACCCACTCGGTCGCCTCTCGCACCAGCTTCGCCGAAGCCTTCGGGCTCTCCGCTTCGACGTACAGGCGGAGAAGCGGCTCGGTGCCCGACAGCCGCAGCAGCATCCAGCTCCCATCGTCGAAGACGAATTTTGCCCCGTCGGTGCGATCGACGGAAACTACTTTTCGGCCGATCAGTGTCGAAGCATCCACCGCGACCTTCTTCACCGCATTTGCCTTTTGTTCGTCACTGAGGTGCAAATTCTCGCGCACTGGCCAGAATTCGCGCCCCAATTTCTTGAAGAGGTGCTTGATCTGCTCGTTCAACGAGGCGCCGCGGGCAGCGAGCATTTCGGCAACGAGCAGACACGCCAGGATTCCGTCTTTCTCCGGCACGTGGCCCCTAATCGTCAGGCCCGCGCTTTCTTCGCCGCCCAGCGCGATTTTGTCTTCGCGGATCAGCTGGCCGATGTATTTGAATCCGACCGGCGTCTGGTAGGTGGTTTGGCCACGTGATTTTGCCGCTGCGTCGATCATCTGCGAAGTGGCGACGCTGCGGGCCGCGGGCATCTTCCAGCCGCGCGACTCGACGACGTAGTCGTAGACGAGCGCGAGGATATGATTCGGCGAAACCCAGGTGCCATCGCGATCGATCACACCGAAGCGGTCCGCGTCCCCGTCGGTCGCGAGACCTGCCGCAGCGCCGCTGTCCACCACCGCTTTGCGCAGTGGCGCGAGATTTTCTTCGGAGACATCCGGCCCGGTGCCGTCGAACAAGCAATCGCGCTGCGTGCGCATCGCTTGAATCGAAACGCGGTGATCGGCGAGGACGTGGTCGAGATAACCGGCGCCGCAACCGTGCAGCGCATCGACGACGAATTTTGCTTTGCCCTTGCGGAGGACGTCAAAGCGCACCAGCTCTTCGAGACGCTTCAGATAGGTGTCACGGAGATTGACGGTTTCGGGTTTCTTGCTTTCGTGGGCCACCGCGGACTTGGGAACGCCGCCCTTGTCAGCAAGTTTGGCTGCGCGGGCTTCGATGTCCTTGGTGACCTCGGGCAGCGCCGGGCCCGCGTCCGCTGACGAAAACTTCAACCCATGATACTGCGCGGGATTGTGGCTGGCCGTGAAATTGATCGCGCCGTCGAGTTTGCGGCGCATGATTTCGTAGGCGATGGCGGGCGTCGGCGTGAAGGTCTCGCAAAGCAAGGTGCGGATGTGATTCTGCCGGAGAATGTCCACGGCCAGCTGCGAGAACTCCTCGGAATAAAAGCGCCTGTCGTAGCCGACGAGAATGGTGGAATTCTTTTTGTGGTTGTTGACGTGATCGGCGATGGCGGTGACCGCGAGGCGCACATTGGCGAAGGTGAAGTCGTCGGCGATCAGTCCGCGCCAGCCGGAGGTGCCGAACTTGATGGGAGAGGAACTCATAGCGCGCTATTCTAGCCCGGAGTGCGCAGAGAAAGAAGCGCAAGACGCTGCAATGCCGGCGGGGTTCGAGGGAGGGCGTGATGGTGGCTGGGAAGCAAAGCCGAGTCGTGCTGGTAACCTGCGGCTCAATCCTGGAAGCACGCAAGATTGCGAGCCAAGTCGTGAGGAAGCGGCTGGCTGCGTGCGTGAACATCGTGCTCGGCCCCGTCCAATCGATTTATCGCTGGAAGGGGAAGGTGGCGAGCGCGCGCGAGGTTTTGATGGTGATCAAGACCAGCGCGAAGCGCCTCGAAGACCTCGAACAAGAGGTGTTGCGCCTGCACAGCTACGATGTGCCGGAATTTATCGCTCTGCCGATCAGCGCCGGATCTCGCGAATATCTCGCCTGGGTCAACGAAAGCGTAGAGCCAGCGTCGCGGTGATTGAATTGGCAGGCGCGCCGGTCGGACGCAGTGCGGATCACGTGAGCACAGACCCTTCGCGGCTCGCTTTGCGTCGCAGGGCAAGCGCGGCAAACCAAAGTCTGTGCTACTTAGACGTGGAGCAGCGCCTGGTCGAGGTCCGCGATGATGTCTTCGACGTCTTCGATGCCGACCGACAGGCGCACGAGGCCCTCGGTGATGCCGACGCGTTCGCGGACTTCCTGCGGCATGGAGGCGTGGGTCATGAGCGCGGGGAGTGAGATCAGCGTTTCGACGCCGCCGAGACTCTCGGCCAGCGAGCACAGCTTGACTTGATTGAGAAAGCGGCGAGCGGCGTCGAGACTCTCCAGATCGAAGGAGAGCATCGCGCCGGGACCTCGCTGCTGTTTGCGAGCGATTTCGTGCTGCGGGTGAGCGGGGAGTCCCGGGTAATGCACTTTGCGGACTTTGGGGTGGGCGTCGAGGTGACGCGCCACGGAAATCCCGTTGGCGTTGTGCTGGAGCATGCGCACTGCCAGCGTCTTGATTCCGCGAGAAACGAGAAAGCAATCCATGGGAGCAAGGCCCGTGCCGGCAGAGCGCTGGATGAAATAGATTTTTTCCGCGTCTTCGGGGCGGGTGAGCACCACGGCCCCACCGGTGGAATCGCTGTGGCCGTTGAGATACTTGGTCATCGAATGCACAACGATGTGCGCGCCCAACTCGATGGGCCGCTGCAGGTAGGGGCTGAGGAAGGTGTTGTCGACCGCGAGGGTGACCCCGCGGTCGTTGGCGAGCTTGGACATTACAGCGATGTCCGCTACACGCAGCGTCGGATTCGTGGGAGTTTCAACGTAGAGCATCTTCGTGTTCGGGCGAAGTGCACTGCGCACCGCGTCCGTCGATGACGTATCGACGAAGCTGAATTCCAGGCCGAAGTGCACGAGGAGCTGCGTGGAGAGGCGGAACACGCCGCCGTAGACCGCTTCGGAGACGATGATGTGGTCGCCGGGGCGCAGCAGACGGAACACCGCGTCGATGGCAGCCATGCCGGAAGAAAAAACGTAGGCGCTCTGGCCGCCTTCCAGCTTCGCTACGGTGCGCTCGAGGGCTTTGCGGTTGGGATGATTGCTGCGGGCGTAGTCGTAGCCTTTGTCTTTGCCGAGTTCGGTCTGCACGTACGTGGAGGTCTGGTAGATGGGAGCGACGATCGCGCCGGTCGAGGGATCGGGTTCCTGGCCTACGTGAATGGCGTTGGTGGCAAAACCCATGAGGTCTCCTGTTCCTTGATGATCGCCGAACGGTTCATGTTATGGTGACCGCTGAGCGGTCAGTGTCTTGGTGACCACTGAGCGGTCAGTGTCTTGGTGACCACTGAGCGGTCAGTGTCTTGGTGACCACTGAGCGGTCAGTGTCTTGGTGACCACTGAGCGGTCAACAACTGCGGCGCAGAGAAGCTAACGCCACGCGTTCCGCGCAGTCAGAATGGACGGAATCTCAGGCCCTGCGACGGCTGAAGTACATGGTGGACAGACATGACCCTTTGCGGTCCGCCCCTGCCTGCCGAGCGATGTTTAAGAGCCGAGCCGGTACTTGAGAGAAGGTACCGTAGCAAAACCAGTCCGTCAAACGCGCCGTGAGGGAAAGTTCCAGCGCAAGAAGTCACCCGGGCAGTACGGCCGGCAGCATGGGCAGCGAAGAAATATCGGAGAGACTTGACCAAAGCCCACCGCTCCGTAGAGGATGGAGTACGTAGCGAAATGAGATTCCGGCAAACAGCAGCGGTCTGCGTGTCGATCTTCGTGCTCGGGGCTGCGGAGATGGCTCTGGGCGCGCAGAATCCACCGGCCAAGGCGCCCAAGTCGCAAGCCCCGGCGTCCGACCAGACTTCGCGCGTGACCGTCGAAGTTTCCGGCGGGGACAACGAGACTCCGATCGAAAATGCCAGCGTTTATGTTAAGTACATCGATGAGAAAACGGTTTTGAAGGGCAAGAAGCTGGAGTTGAATGTCAAAACCAACCGCGACGGCGCCGCGCATATTCCGAGCGCGCCGATGGGTCGAGTTTTGATTCAGGTAGTTGCCGACGGATGGAAGACCTACGGCCGCTGGTACGATATCAACGAGGCGAAGCAGACCTTCAAGGTGCATCTGGATAAACCGCCGCGGTGGTATTGAGAGAAGCGCGTCGGAGAGTTCAGGAGTTTCAGAGTCAAAGAGTTTGCACCGAAATTGTGCAAAACGGTTTAGGATACTGAGAATCGTGCAGTTAGTCTTGGGCGAAGCAGGATTTTCCACATACTTATCAACATTTGTGTTGAAAACTTTACAGAGCGGAAATATTTCGCGCGAGATTCGGCACGGTTCGTGCTGTCCGCGCGAGTTTGAAACGCCCGATGATACAGTGCCGAGCGGATTTTCCGAATGAATGAAACCTTGGATGTACCTTTTTCTTTGCTGCAAATGCTTTGGGGCAACATCTCCGCCCGGCCGTTGCGTTGCTCGCTCAGCGTGATTGCCATTGCCATTCAAGTGATTCTCGTGCTGATGATTGTGGGCATGACGTCGGGTGTGATTTCAGAATGGGGCAAGCGCCAGGAGGGAGTGGGCGCCGACATCCTGGTGCAGCCGCCGAACGCTTCCATTTTCATTGCCTTCTCCAGCGCGGTGATGCCGGAGAGCTTAGGAGACCAGATTGGAGCGTTGCCTGGCGTCGATGAGGTTGCGCCAACGGTGATTCTGACCGAGCCGAAAAACCTGATCATGATCTACGGCATCGACTACAAACGATTTAACGCACTCAGCCGGGGCTTCTTGTTTCGAGCCGGAGGCCCGTTGGAGGCACCCGACCAGGTCTTGGCGGACGACATCATCGCGCAGTCCAAGCATTTGAAGGTGGGCGACCACATCACCCTGTTGAATCACTCGTTTACCATCAAAGGAATCGTCGCGCACGGCAAGGGCGCGAGGTTTTTTATCTCCTTGAAGCAGGCGCAAGAACTCTTGGGAGTGGAGAATCGCGTGTCGATGTTCTACGTGCGGAGCAAGGGCGACACCGAAGGGACGCGGGCGGAGATTTTGAAGCTGTCGCCGGACAACCGCGTTCGGTCGATGTCGGAATACGTATCACTGATGAGCTCCTCGAATCTGCCGGAGTTGAAACCGTTCGTCAGGTCGATGGTGGGGCTGGGTATCGTGATCAGCTTCTTGGTGGTGCTGCTGAACATGCACACGATGGTGATGGAGCGGACGCGCGAAGTGGGGATACTCAAAGCTTTAGGCTTTTCGCGCTTGGACATTGTGAAGATGCTGTTGGGAGAGACGCTCGCGTTGACCCTATTGGGGAGCGGTCTGGGCATCCTGCTGACGTTTCTCACCCAAGCGGTGCTAAAAGCGACGAATCCCGGGCTGCCTATTTTGATTTCACCGCGTTGGATCGTTTCTTCGATCGTGCTGGCGTTGGTAGGTGCGGCCGCAGGCGTTGCCTATCCGGCGCTGCGGGCTGCGAGTTACGATCCGGTGGTGGCGTTGGCGTACGAGTAGACTGAGTGCGGCGCGAGCCACGGCCCGGACGGCATGTAACTCATAAAGGACCTCACGAAGAAACTCGGCCTCGCTGACCGTATAATCTTCACAGCAGCCCTCAGACGGGGAAATCCAAGGAGACAGCGATGAAGCGAATGCAAGTCGTGTTGTTGGCGGCGGCAGGGTGCCTATGCGTGACCAGCAGTGTGTCCGCTCAGCTGGGCATGAATATTTTCAAGAAGCCCAATATTGCCGACATCTTTAAACCGGTGGTGGGAAGCGGCGCCCTCTACGAGATGCAGCGAACCGATCAGCAACAGCCCCCGACGCAAATGGAGATGACCGTCGTGGGAAAAGAGATGGTCGACGGGCAGCAAGGATATTGGATGGAGATGGGACACCAGGCCGGCAAGACCGGGGAAGTCATCTACACCAAAATGCTGGTGACCAACGATTTTCAATTCAAGAAAATCGTCTTCCAGCAACCCGGCCAACCCGCCATGGAAATGCCCTTTAACCCCACCGAGCAGACCAAGAACCACATGACCGAAGAACTGGAAAAATGGCACACGGTGGGCACCGAATCGATCACCGTGCCAGCCGGTACTTTTAGCTGCACGCATTGGAAAAAAGACAGCGGCGTCGGGGATGTGTGGGTCAGCGCCAAAGTCACACCCATGGGCATGGTCAAGTCCATCAACCAAGGCGAAACCATGGTGCTGCTCAAGGTCATTACCAGCGCGACCGACCACATCACCGGTCCGGTAACCAAATTCGATCCCCAGGCATTCCAACGTCAATTGATGCAGCAGCAAAAGCCGTAGTTTAAGTTGTTGGCGGGCCTCAATCCCAGCAGCCACGCAGCAAGCTAGGCCGTCAGACCTCACGTCCTACAAGCTGGGCGCGTTGGCTTGTAGTTCGCGGGACACGTGTTCCAGCATCGCCAATGGGCAGGCGACGTGGACCTCGTCGCCCGGCGCCGATACGTCGATCAGCAGCTTCCCGTCGTGAGTGCGAATGCTGACGTGTTGGTCCGATTGGCGCACTTCAACCAGTTCGGCCTCCGGGTATTTTTCCAATTCCTTGGTGAGCGCGCGCAGGGTAGGAAGCCACGGACCGGCTTGCTCAGCGGCATCCTCGAGGTGGCGTTTTGGCACGAAGTGCATGGCCACGGGGACAACCGCAGCAGGGATCCATACCTGGACGCGCCTGCCGTCGGCATGCTTTTCGTCGACCCGCATGATTCCTTCGTGAAACGTGTAAGCGCCGGCGAGGACCATCGTTCCGCCAAGACCCAGGGCTAGCTTCGCGAGCAGCATGTTGTTTTCCTCCTCTTTAGTCCTTTCCTGACGTTGCCAGGCGCGCAGTTCCCGCTGTGCTAGTCGCTGGCGTTCTTGGAATCCAGCCAGACGCGGACGGTGTTTTCTTCGTCCTTGACCGAAACGAGTTCGGTGTCTCCCTGTGCGGACAGAGCGTGGAGGCCGGCGACTAGGTCGAGCTCATCCTTGCCCGCGGAGAACAGGGCATCGACGACCTTCATCGGAATTTTGACTTCGACGTGCGACCTTCTTGCCGAATGATTCTTCTCGACCACATGGACAAGGAAATAGTTGTTTTGCTTGGCCACCCGGACGTCCGCGTCTTTGCTCTGGACGGTGACGAATTCGCCGTCTTTGGAGGTGCGCACGGCGTCGAGCAAGGCGTGCAGGTCCACACCGTGGCAGTCGAGTTCGTCGACCTTGACCTTGCCGCTCTGAAGCCGGTCCCGATTGATCGTGGGCAGAAGCTTTTCAGCAAGCTCCAGCGGGACGTTGACGCGCACCGTCTCGTCCTTCGAGTCCAAGTTCTCCACGCGAACATGCAGCCAGCGGTCCTGTTTGGCAGAGGATGGGGCCGATTGAGCGGTGCTGGCCGAGGTCTCAGGGGTCTTCCCCGAGCTATTCTGCGCGAATCCGGCGATGGGCGTTAGGGCCAGCGTTGCAGCCACAAGAGATGCAAGAGCGGAAAGCCTTCGGGTGCGGTCGATCATGGCGAACTGCCTCCTTCGGGACTTTGCTAAATGCGGGTTCCCCTAGGGCCGGACTCAGCTAACCAAGCTGCCCAAGTCCGGGTCTTGGCTAGATATACGAAGGGCCGGCGCGAAATGTTTCCAAGAACTAGAGAAGGTGTCGAGGAGACCTGGCGGAGGAGACAGCCCAAGGGGCTTAAGTGAGCCGGCCGACGGCGGCCATATGTTGACGATCAGGTGGCCGCGTTGGCTGGGCGCCCGGCCAATCGAACCGAGATCAGCTTGGTAGCGAAAGCGGCCATCAACGTCGCATAGAAGAGGGATTCCTTCAGGCTGGCAGCTAGCACCACAAGCGAAGCTGCCAGAAGCCAAAGATACGCTCCGCCGGCAAAACCATCTCTCCAGTTTGCAAGCGCTGTCCCTCGCGGCACCCGCGGCCGTGCGGCCGGGATTAATCTGGGCACAGCCTCTATATATTTCTGATAACGCGGACCGTGCACGGCAACGAGTTCCATTTCTTCCCGCGATATAAGCCGGTAAACAAACGCGATTGTTCCGGCTGCCACAATCAAAAGCCCCAAGCGATTCAGCAAACACGCGAAACTCAGTAGGGACAAGATGGTCCCGAGGTACAAAGGATGCCGAACGAATCGATACGGGCCAGCGGTGACCAGTTGATCGAGGCGAGGATGGAGACCCTCCACAGCTGGAAGATAAGCATAAACCCACGTACCGATGCACGCAGCAAGAACGGCCGGCACCGCAACCACAAGATAGCCCATTTGCGTCGGCGACATACCCACAGGCAGGAGCTGCGCGATGAAGCCAGCAACGTCCCGACGATCGAGAGGCCAGAACGCGAAGGCGAGCAAATAGATCGCAATCAGAATCAGGGAACGATGCCGGAATTCGAAGTCGTTCGCGGTCAACAGGATTCGCGCTGGTATCGGCTGTCGTGTTCCCACGGTCCGCACCTCCATGGTCCTATACGCAGGCGCGGCGGGATTTGCTTCACTTTGCTTCGGACGTGCCCGCCAGACGACGGCCTTGGATGATGTCGCTATGCCGCGCTTGCCGGTGCTGGCATCCATTTGAGAAATATGGCGGCGAGCGGCGGCAGCGTAAGGTTCAGGGTATAGGGGCGGCCCTGATACGGCGTCGGTGCGGCGTCTTGACCACCGATATTGCCCACATTGGACCCGCCGTAGGTAGCAGCGTCGGTGTTCAGGACTTCCTTGTAATAGCCAGGATTGGGAACGCCGACGAGGTAGCCCTCGCGGACGACCGGTGTGGCATTCACAACGACAATCATCACATCTTCAGGCTTTTTCCCACGGCGGATGAAGGAGAACACGCTGTTGTCGGCATCGTTGCAGTCGATCCATTCAAAACCGTGCCAGTCGAAGTCCACTTCGTGTAGCGCAGGTTCCGCCGTGTATAGCTTGTTCAGGTCCGCGACTAAGCTTTGCACGCCCCGATGCGGCTCGTATTGCAGCAGGTGCCATTCCAGACTGCGAGCTTCGCTGAATTCGCTCCGCTGGCCGAACTCCTGACCCATAAACAGCAGCTTCTTACCGGGATGCCCGTATTGGTAGCCGTAGAGCAAGCGCAGGTTGGCGAACTGCTGCCACATATCGCCGGGCATCTTGTGGAGGAGCGAATTCTTGCCATGCACCACTTCGTCGTGCGAGAACGGGAGCACAAAGTTTTCCGTGAACGCGTAAAGCAATGAAAACGTCAGTTTGTTCTGCTCGTATCTGCGATAGACGGGATCCGCGGAGAAATATCTGAGCGTGTCGTTCATCCATCCCATATTCCACTTGAGACTGAACCCGAGGCCGCCGAGATACGTGGGGCGCGAGACCGCCGGCCAGGAAGTCGATTCCTCGGCAACGGTTAGCAAGCCCGGGAAGCGTTCGTAAGCCACCTCATTGAGCCGTTTGAGGAACGCGATGGCAGCCAGGTTTTCGCGGCCGCCGAACGCGTTGGGAACCCACTCGCCTTCTTTGCGCGAATAGTCCAGGTACAGCATGGAGGCGACGGCATCTACGCGAAGGCCGTCGATGTGGTACTTGTCGAGCCAGAAGAGCGCGTTGGAGATCAGGTAGTTCTGCACTTCGTTGCGGCCGTAGTTGTAGACCAGCGTGCCCCAGTCGGGATGCGACCCTTGGCGCGGATCGGAGTGCTCGTAGAGATGCGTGCCGTCGAACTCGGCCAGCCCATACGTGTCGCGGGGAAAATGCGCGGGTGTCCAGTCGAGAATCACTCCCACGCCGGCTTGGTGGCAGCGGTCGACGAACTGCATGAATTCGGCAGGTGTTCCGTAGCGGCTCGTAGCGGCGTAGTAGCCGATCGTTTGATAGCCCCAGGAGCCGTCGAAGGGATGCTCCATGATGGGCAAAAGCTCGATGTGCGAGTAACCCAGCTCTTTCACGTAGGGGATGAGCTGGTCGCCTAACTCGCGATAGGTGAGCCAGCGATCGCCCTCTTCGGGAATGCGCCGCCACGCGCCAAGGTGCACTTCGTAGACGCACATCGGTGCCTCGAGCCAGTTGGTCTCTTTGCGCCGCGACATCCATTGCGCGTCCTTCCATGCATAGGTATCGAGACGCGCAACCACCGATCCGGTCTGGGGACGCAGTTCGGAGCGAAATCCGTAAGGGTCGGCTTTCAGCGGCAGTAGCTCGCCGCGCGGACCGATGAGTTCGTATTTGTAGACCGCGCCTTCTTCCAGCTCCGGCACGAACAGTTCCCACACACCCGAGGATCCACGAGAGCGCATGGGATTGACGCGGCCGTCCCATTGGTTGAAGTCGCCGACCACACTTACGCGTGCCGCGCTCGGGGCCCAGACCGCAAAGTTGACACCGCGCACCCCGGAGATCGTCTGAATGTGAGCGCCGAGCTTTTCGTAAGTGTCGTAGTGACGCCCTTCGCCCATCAGGTACAGATCGAATTCGCTCAGCAGATAGGGGAAGGCGTGCGTGTCATAGCGCTCGAACGTTTCGCCGGACTCCATTGTGAAGCGAATCCGATAGTTCGCCGGATCGGGGCGATCGCGATACGTCTCTGGCAGGGCCGCTTCGAAGAAGCCTTCCGGGCGAATCCGCTTTGCTTCGACGGGAACCGGCAGGCCGGAAACCACGACCCTCGCGGTGGCCGCTCCTGGCTGAAAGAAGCGAATGACCCAGCGGCGTCCTGCGGTCGTATCGACGGGCTGCGGTCCGAGCAGTGCGAAAGGATCGGAGTTGCGTCCGCCCAAAAGGGCGTCGATCTGCGCGTCCGTTTGCGATTGGGCCGGGCTGGCTTGCGCGCCAGTCGATCCACTTCGTTGTTCAGGCACGATGTTCTCCCAAGATGGATTCCAACTGGCCTCTGGGTGGGATTACGGTTAGATGCGGCCCCGCGTCCATCCGATTCTAGGACGTTCCCGGGAAAATCTCCACGCGTTTCGGGCCGCTAGAGAGATCCCGTGGCACAGCCATTTCTGACTCCGCGTGGCAACGGGAGGGCACGACTTTCAGTCGTGCCGTCAGTGCTCGCGACTCAATCCGGCTTTAGCCGCTGAGGGCCGGTTTTTGCCGGTTGTCGCACAGACTCATTCCTGGCTGTGCGCCTCACGTCATCAGGGCGAGCGCCGCATTCGTAATCGTGATCCGAGCAGCCGACGCACCCGCCAAAGCCTGTCATCTTGAGCCTATCCGATAAGGATAGACGAAGGATCTCAACTGATCCGCCCTCTGCACCACCTGAGCCGCGGCGCGAGGTCCGTTCCTCCCCTGTAGGGGAAGGCAGTATTCTAAGGTTCCATCGGCGCGCTTGCTACCATAGAGTCCTCGCGATAGAGTGCGGCACGCTGCGGCTTCTTCCCAGAAGCGCGCAGTGCTCGAAGATTCGGCCAAGGAGCTAACTGGGACCATGCACAAAACGATGCAACCGCCCCGATCGATCAGGATTTTCGCGGCTGCTCTTCTATCTTTGCTGCCGCAGCTGATCCACGCGCAGGACCGTGGGCAGGCCCGCTCGATGGTGATTTCCCGGGGCGGAATTGTCGCCACCGAGTCGCCGCTGGCTTCCCAGGCCGGTGTCCGCATCCTCGAGCGCGGCGGGAACGCCGTGGATGCGGCCATCGCGGCAAACGCGATGATGGGCGTGCTCGAACCGATGATGAATGGAATCGGCGGCGACTTGTTTGTGATCGTGTACGACGCGAAAGCCAACAAGCTCTATGGATTGAACGCTAGCGGCTGGGCGCCCAAGGATCTGACCATCGAGTTTCTGCGCAAGCAGGGATTGCGCGACATGCCGCAGCAGGGCGTGAATGCTGTCACCGTGCCCGGCGTAGTCGACGGCTGGCAAAAGCTGGCGGACAAGTTTGGCCGCAAAAAGCTGGCCGACGACCTGGCCGCTGCCATTCGCACGGCGCAGGACGGGTTTCCCGTGCCGGAATGGACGGCGGCGTACTGGGCGGCGGAAGTAGATCACCTGCGAACCGACGAGAACGCCACCAAGACGTATCTGCCGCAAGACCGTCCGCCCAAAGTCGGCGAAGTATTCCGCAATCCCGACCTCGCAGCTTCGCTTCAGGAAATCGCCGCTCAGGGACGCAACGCGTTCTACAAGGGCGCGATCACGGCGAAAATTCTGGATGCCATGAAGCGCCATGGCGGGACGGTGACCGCCCAGGACTTGGCCGAATACTCCGCCGAATGGGTCGAGCCCATTTCCACCACCTACCGCGACTGGACCGTCTACGAGATGCCGCCGAACGTTCAGGGCCTCGCTGCCCTCGAAATGCTGAACATCATGGCAACGTTTCCCTTCGGGGAGAAGGACTGGGGCTTTGGTTCGACGAAGGCGCTGCACGCCATGATCGAAGCGAAGAAGCTGGCTTATTCGGACTTGGCAAAATATATCGGCGACCCGCGAAGGCAAAAGTTGCCCGTGGCCACGCTGCTTTCAAAAGACTGGGCCACGGAGAGGGCAAAGCTGATCGACCCTGACCACGCAAATTGTGATGTAGCACCCGGGATTATCGCGACGGGCAACGACACTACCTACCTCAGCGTCGTGGACCGCGACGGAAACATGGTTTCGCTAATTCAAAGTAATTTCGACTCGTTTGGTTCCGGGATCGTGCCGGCCGGCGTGGGTTTCGTGCTGCACAATCGCGGCGCGCTGTTTAATTTGGATCCAAGCTCGCCGAATGCGCTGGCCGGACACAAGCGCCCATTGCACACCATCATCCCTGCGTTCGCGCAAAAGGGCGACACGCGAATCGCATTCGGCATCATGGGCGGCTGGAATCAGGCGCAGGCCCACGCACAATTCGTCGCAAATATCGCCGACTTCAAAATGAATATTCAGGCGGCCCTGGAAACGCCTCGATTTTCCAAGCGTTCGTTCGGCGGCTGCGATGTCGCGATGGAGAACCGCTTTTCGCAGACCACGCGGAACGACTTGGCCGCCAAGGGCCACAAAATCGACCTAAAGGGCACGTTCTCCAGCGTCGTGGGCGGCGGCCAGGCTGTGCTTCGAGACTTTGCCACCGGGGTGAACTACGGCGCCTCCGACCCCCGAAAGGACGGCCAGGCCGTAGCAGAATTGCCGTTCGAATGAGACTGTTCCGATCCTCGCGTGGGTTGAGCGTCCGCGTCGTACTCGCGGCTCCTATCACCTTGTAGGGGCGGGGCTTTGCCCCGCCCACCGTCAACCACGGCACACTGCTGCCGCGGAGCAAGGAATGCCCCTTCTTTCCGCACCCCGCTCAACCTGCCAAACTGCAAAAATTTTCCCAAGAATGTTCCGGCAGGACACAAAATGTCCATCCTGGGCAGTCCAACCGGGCTATAGGTTCCCATAAGTCCAATCAATTCAGTGCCTTGACTCAAAACCGCTTGGCGGGTGACGTGCTCCCGTACCTGCGTCCGAGCTACGACGTTCCGCAGCGGCGTTTCGGGTCGCGGAGAACCGAATGAAGGCCAATCCCTTTCCAGTGAATATGATACGAATCACTTCGCTCGCGGCGCTCTCCCTCCTGGTGCCCGTAGGCCGAGCCCAGACCACTAATGTTTCAGGCCGCTACCAGTGCGCAGAGGCCAAGGTCCAGGGAAGAGTTGTACCGTGCAAGGCTGCTCCACTCACGCTGAAGAACGACGGCAAGTTTGAGTTGCGGGGATGGGAAGGCAACTACATGGTGAACGGGGAATGGGTGGAACTGTCCGACACTATCGTGCGCTCGCGCGCAAAGATTGAGCCGGGCCATAAGATCGTTTTTCGCTACCACGGAAAACACGGCTGGTGCGAAATGGTCTACGAACGCCGCGTGGCCGAGCTGGGCAAGACTTCGCTAGGCTGAATCTCACTCACACTGAATTTCCGCTACCGCTGGCAATCCTCTGTCGCCGCCGGCTTAGTTTCCCGTTGCAGCGCCGTCCAGTGGAGCATCGTACGCCGCGGCGGCGATCTCGCCGAGCGCTTGTCCCGCGACCGCTTGCGCCGCCTCCGGATCGGCAGGCAGCGAGACGTGGTTGACATAGGCGGCGAAAACCAGCTTTTGCCCGCTCGCGGTCATGACGTAGCCCGCCAGCCCCTTGCCGTTGAGCATCAGCTTTCCGTTCACTCGATCTTCCGAGCCAAACGTGCCGGTCTTTGCGAAGACGTGGCCTGCCCCGGGATTGGCGGTTTGAATTTTCGCCAGCGTCCCGTCCTTGCCGAGGATCGGCAGCGCTTTGAAAAATACGGGATATTCTGGCCGCGTCGTCCAGTACGTCAGATAGTGGACCATAAAGTCCGGACTGAAGAGATCGGCCCAATCACCGCCCGCGCCATCACCCTGCGACATTCCGGAAAGATCGAGTTTGGCTTCCTGCAGAAAGGCGCGCTCGATCGCGAAGCCCGCATCAAGAGGATCCCTGGTCTTGCTTGTGTTTGCCGCCAGCGCGCCGAGGAGATAAGGCCCCATGCCTGCGTGCAGGTTCTGGCTGACCTTTAGCGTAACTTTGACTTCTTCGGCTAGCGGCAAAGAGATGTGCTCGGCGACTTGATTGTCTGCGATGTAGAAATGCGGATAGAAGGAAAAATCCGGCGCCTCGGCGTGATTCGGAGGCTTGATGGCGATCCCCGCGCCAGACAGAGCTTCGCGCAGAACCGTTTCGGCAAACTTGGTTGGGGAGGGCACAGCAATGGCCGCGGTCTGAGGTGCTGTGCCGGCCAGTAGACTGCCGGAAAGCGTGATTACAACCGATCCGTCGGAATTGGTAATGATGTCCGACTGATCGATCGAAGGCTGGGTGCCGGGAGCGGCGGTAATCAGACGGTTGACGAACTTTACGTAGGAAGTTTGCGGCGAGGATTGGATGAATGCAGGATCGCCGGCTTTCGCGCCGGGCGTTCCTGTCACGTCGATCACGTTGTCGTTCACGATGATCGAAGACATCACCACGTTGGTGCCGCCTTCGCGCGGACCGTCAGGGAAAAGGCTCGTGTCCACGAGCACGCGGCCCTCGATTGTGCGAATCCCTTTGGCAGCGACGTCTTTCGCCAGTTGTTTGATGACTGCAAGCGGATCACCGGACACCGCGGGGCCGTTGTAGGAATGATCCTCATCGACGAAGGCGAGCGTGCCGTCCGGCCGGATGCGATTGGAGAGATTTGGATCGCCGCTGGCGACGAGAACGAGGTCGCCTTTGAGCCGGCCTTTCGAGTCGACACGGCCGGTGCGGTAGATTCGTGTGTGGAAACGATAGTCCGGGCCCAGTTTTGCGAGCACTGTGCCTTCCGTGAGCAGCTTCGTCGTCGACGCTGGAACAAACATCTTCCCGGCGTTGAGTGCATAGATCACTTTGCCCGTATCGAGCGAATAGAACTCAATTCCGAAATTCGAGTGGTTAAATTCGGGGCGGCCCATTACTTTCTCGATGCGCGCAGCAAGAGTTTCAGGCGCTTGAGCGCGCGAGGGCCGGGCCAAGAGCGGTGCAAGAAGCGCAAACGTGGTCAGTTGCAGGAGCAAACAAGCGGGTTTATTTCTGGGCACGGGATAATCCTTAAGTCCTGCCGAAGATCATAGCCGAGTACCGGCGGCTGCGGGGTTTGACGTTGCTTGAATGTTATTTCGCAGCCCGGCGAGCTTTCAAGGGTTGTACCAGCGAAAACCTTTGCGTTGTTCTTCGGCAATCTCTCGGGCGACCGCGAGCGTGAGAGGCCGGCGGTATTGCCCGCAAGCGGCAATGATAGCGTCGAGCAAAGAAATAGGCGCCGCATAAGAGATTCCGAAAGAGGTTGATTCCACTGACGCGAGGAACATTTCGTTGCATTCGCGCGCCAGCGGTGAAAGGTAGGTGTCCGAAATGCCGACGCAGTATGCGCCGTGGGCGCGGGCCTGCTGCGCGCCCTCGATCGTTTGGCGCAGACCGCGCCGGAAGCTGATGGCGATGACGAGGTCGCGCTTGTTCACGACACGCGCTAGATGCGTGATGGCGCCGGCCGATGTTGCCGCGAAGATCGGCAGACCAAGAATGTTGATCTGGTATTCGAGGTATTCCGCCAGAGTCGCCGCGATATCCCCAGCAAAAATCAGGATGCGCCGCGCGCTGTAGAAGCGTTTCGCAAGGTCCGTCAAGCGTTGGCCATCAAGACTGTTCTTGAGCCCGTGCAAGTTCTTCAGACTCTGCGCGAGAGATTCGCGCACGAAAGCTTTCATGTTGGATTCGCGCCCGGCCGTTTGCATCGTATCGACCGGAGACGCGAAGGCGAGAGAGACCTCGTGCAAGTGATGTTGAAACTCTCGATAGCTGGCGAAGCCGAGTCCGCGCACGATACGGACGACGGTGGCCGGATCGGTCTTCAGGCGCTGAGCCATCGCGCGCACGCTCAAGAGAACGTATTCCCGGGGATGTTCCAGGATGGGGCGAATGATTTCCTGGCGCTTGACACTGAGCTGCTCGATGCGCTCCGGCAGATTGGGAGTTGGCACCGGGGCCCGGGGAGCTTTGCGCTTCATGGCGCGAGAGAATCGCCCAAATCCCGTGCGATGTCAACTATCGCACCGATGTTTTGACAAGAAATAGATAAATGAATGAGTCTTTGGTCGGTTATTTATCCGAAGCCGCGGCCTTGTTGGCCAGACCTGGCGCGATAACCGGCTGGAGAAAGGGCATCATGGCGCGCAGCTTTGGCCCCAGTTGCTCGATGGGATGGGATTGCTCGCGACGGCGCGTAGCAAGGAAATTGGGGCAGCCTTTTTCGTTTTCTTCGATCCATTTTCTGGCAAAGCTGCCGTCGACAATCTCCGCCAGGATTTTGCGCATCTCTTCGCGCGTTTGCTTCGTGATGATTCTCGGACCCGCGGAGTAATCGCCCTGTTCGGCAGTGTCGCTGACGGAATAGCGCATGTAGCTGAGCCCGCCGCGATAAATGAGATCGACGATCAGCTTGAGTTCGTGCAGGCACTCGAAGTACGCGACCTCCGGCTGGTAACCCGCTTCGACGAGCGTATCGAAGCCCGCCTTGATCAATTCGCTGACGCCGCCGCAGAGCACGGCCTGTTCGCCGAAGAGGTCGGTCTCGGTTTCCTCGGTGAAGGTGGTTTCCAGAACTCCGGCGCGCGTGCAACCCAGGGCCTTTGCATACGAGAGCGCAAGGGCCTTCGCATGGCCGCTGGCGTCCTGCTCGACGGCGAGCAGCGCCGGCGTGCCTCCGCCCTCGATGAAGACTTCGCGGACACGATGGCCCGGAGCTTTGGGAGCGATCATGGAGACGTCCACGGACGCGGGCGGCTTGATGGTCCCAAAGCGAATGTTGAAACCGTGCGCGAACATCAAAGTCTTGCCGGGTGAAAGATGTGGAGCGATCGAATCACGATAGAGCTTCGGTTGTTTCGTATCCGGCGCGAGGATCATGATCACGTCGGCCCACGCTGCCGCTTCGGCGGGCGTATTGACGGTGAGGCCTTCCTTTTGTGCTTTGGCAAGCGATCCGCTGCCGGGTTGCAGGCCAACGCGAACGGAAACTCCGCTATCCCGAAGGTTCAAGGAGTGTGCATGACCCTGTGAGCCATAGCCGATGATCGCGACCTTTTTCCCTTGGATGAGAGCCAGGTCCGCGGAATTGTCGTAGTAGAGATTTGCCATTCGTGTCCTCGATTGTCTTTAACTTGCAGCAAAGAAAATGTGTCCTCGGGGGGATTAAGGCCTGGGAGGCCGTTAGGGCACGATTTAAAGCCGTGCCTTCTCCGTGCCAGGAGTCCTGCCCTTCCGGTCTCCACACCATTGAGACTACACGTGTGTCATCTAAACCACCCAAGACCCAGGTTCAAAAACCGAACCTGGGGCACCCTCCGCTTTCGGAGATCTTTCCGCAAGCACTAAGGTCGTGCCCTCCCGGCTAGGCTGGTACCCGCTGCGGCGCCGTTTGGTCCGCGGCCGTGGGCGCGCGGAGCAAATCTCCGCCGCGGGTCATGGCGATTCGGCCGGAGCGCGCCATTTCCAGCACGCCGAACGGGCGAAGCACTTCCAGCAAGCCGTCGATTTTGTCCACCGTTCCCGAAACTTCCAGGATCAGGGATTCGGGCGCGACATCGATCACCCGCGCGCGGAAGACCTTGATCAATTCCATCAGGTGAGGCCGGGATTTCTGATCCGCCGTCACCTTGATGAGGGCCAGATCGCGCTCCAGCAGCGAGCGCTCGGAAACATTTTCCGCCAGCAGTACGTCAACCAGTTTCTCGAGGCTGGCCTCCAAGCGGTGAGCGCCCCGCTCGTCAGTGTGCGCCACGATGGTCATGCGGGCGATTTCTTCGTTCTCGGTGGGGCCGACTGTCAGCGAATCGATATTGATGGCCAGGCGGCGCGCCAAGGACGAGACGCGGTTGAGAACGCCGGGTTTATTTTCGACATAGGCTACGAGTGTCTGCATAGCATCCTCTTGGGTGAATCCCAAATTGGAACGGCATCCTAACAGGCTCCTTCAGGGGCTAAAGCCCATTGAAAACGCGGACTTTACGTCGGAACTCCCTTCGTTTCTGAGGGCAAGAAAGCTCCGACCTCCTAAAGAACGGACTTTTTGCGCAACCTGATCTTAATCCGTGAATCCCTGTCCCCCCACCCGCTATGGTTCTTGCATAAGGATGTGATTCCATGGGAGTTAGTTGGTAGGATATCATTTCCACTGCACTTATTCTCGCGCCGCCGCGAATCATGGCTCCGTTGCCGTTTCTACCAGCGGGTTATTCGGCCGACGGATCATTTCGTGCAACGCTCCGCCAGCGGGCACCATCGGGTACACAGAATCCTCTTGCTCGACGCGGAAGTCGATCAACACGGATTCCTTACTCTCGCGAGCCGAGCGAATCGTCGGCGTCACGTCTGCGCGCGAGGTGATGCGCTCGCCGCGAATGCCGAAGGCATTTGCCAGGGCCGCGAAATCCGGCGCCACCAACGGCGTCGCCACGTAGCGCTTGTCGTAGAAGAATTCCTGCCACTGGCGCACCATGCCCAGGTAGCCGTTGTTGATGATGGCGATGTTGACCTTGATTTTCTCTTGCACGATGGTGGCGAGCTCGCTCATGGTCATCTGAAAGCCGCCATCGCCTACCACAACCCAGACATCGGCGTCGGGCCTGGCGAATTTGGCGCCGATGGCCGCGGGTAGCGCGAAGCCCATCGTGCCCAGCCCTCCGGAGGTAATCAGTGTGCGCGGCTTGTTGTGGTGGTAATACTGCGCCTCCCACATCTGGTGCTGACCCACGTCGGTCACGACGATGGCTTCACCGCGCGTTTCTTTCCACAGATCGTTAATCACGTGCGCGGCGTACAGGTGGCCGTTGTCGGGCAGGCCCTGGATGTCGCGAACGGCGGAGTCGCCCTTCAGCTCGCGAATGTGACCCAGCCAATCGGCCCGTTCCCGGTGCTGGATGACCGGAAGCAACTGCTCCAGCACTTCGCGCGCATCGCCGACTAGGGCGGCATCCACTTTGACGTTCTTGTTGATCTCGGACCGGTCGATCTCGATGTGAATCTTGCGGGCGTCCCGTGCATAGGTGCGCAGGTCACCGGTGACACGATCGTCGAAGCGCATGCCCACGGCGATCAGCAGGTCGGCTTCTTGAATGGCGTGGTTGACCCAGGCCTCGCCATGCATGCCCATCATGCCGAGATTCATCGGATCGCCGGCAGGGAAGCAGCCGATGCCGAGCAAGGTCATGGCCACGGGAAAGTTTCCACTGCGCACAAATTGCTCGAATGCACCCATGGCGCCGGAAACCATAACGCCGTGCCCGGCAAGGATCAGCGGGCGCTTGGCGGAGTTCAGAAGCTCGACGGCGCGATCGAATTCCGCTTTCTCATAATTGACCCGCTGCCGCTTGAGAGGAAGCTTCGGAGCGGAAGCTTCAAAGTTGAAGTCGCACGAAGCTTGCTGCGCGTCTTTGGTGATGTCAACGAGGACGGGGCCAGGCCGGCCCGAATTGGCAATCACGAACGCTTCGCGAATGGTGCGGGCGATATCGTCCGCACGCGACACCACCACATTGTGCTTCGTGATGGGCATGGTGATGCCGGTGATATCGATTTCCTGAAAAGCGTCCGAGCCTAAAAGCTTGCTGCTCACCTGCCCGGTGATGCAGACCACCGGAGAAGAATCGAGCATGGCGGTAGCGATGCCGGTGACCATGTTCGTCGCTCCCGGACCCGATGTGGCCATCGCCACGCCGACGCCGCCGGTGGCCCGCGCATAGCCGTCAGCCATGTGCGTGGCGCCCTGTTCGTGGCGAACGAGAACGTGGTGCAGCTTCGATTTACCGAGCGCATCGTAAACCGGGAGAATCGCGCCGCCGGGGTACCCAAAAATGTGGCGCACGCCCAAATGCGTCAGCGTTTCACAAAGTATTTCGGCGCCAGTGAGCTTCATAGAGTCCTCGCGTGCACAACTTCTGAGATCGAACGGCCTGCCACCACCGACGGCGTCGTCACCGCGCCTTGCGATGCCGAGGAAACCATCAAAGCATATTTGGCCATCACGCCCGTGCTGAAGCGCGGCGCCGGTGCTCTCCAAGTAGACAGGCGGCGCTGAATCTCCGCGTCGGTAAGAGCGACCCTCAGCGTCCTCTTCGGGATGTCGAACTCGATGATGTCACCGTTGGCTACCGCAGCGATTGGCCCGCCGTTCACCGCTTCGGGCGCGACGTGACCCGCCATCAAGCCGTGTGTGGCGCCGGAGAACCGCCCGTCGGTAAGCAACGCGACCGAATCGCCGAGACCCGCGCCGACCAGCGCGCCGGTCACCGCCAGCATCTCGCGCATACCCGGGCCGCCTTTGGGGCCTTCGTAACGAATCACGACCACGTCACCAGCCTTGATTGTCCCGTCGCCCACTGCCGCAAATGCGGCTTCTTCGTTGTCAAAGACTTTTGCGGGTCCGCGGAACGTCTGGAAATTGTGGCCGGCGACTTTGATTACGCAGCCTTCGGGAGCCAGATTGCCTTTCAAGATCACCAGGGCGCCGGTCGGCTTCAGCGGCGCATCGAGTTTGCGCACCACCTCTTGCTTGGGCGTTTCCTTTGCCGCGGCCGCTTCTTCGGCGATCGTGCGTCCGGTAACCGTGATGCATTCGCCGTGCAGCAACTTTGCCTCGAGCAAGCGTTGCGCCACCAGCGCGGTGCCTCCTGCGGCGAACAGATCGGTCGCCACGAAGCGCCCGCCGGGTTTCAAGTCTGCGAGAATCGGCACGCGCGAGCTGATGCGGTCGAAGTCATCGATCGAAAGCGGAATTCTCGCCTCGTTGGCAATCGCCAGCAGATGCAAAACCGAATTCGTCGAGCCGCCCGTGGCCGCAACGCCGGCAATCGCATTCTCGATTGCCGCCTTGGTGATAATTTTCGATGGCGTTAGATTGCGGCGGAGAAGCTCCATCACCAATTCACCCGCGCGATGTCCCGCCTTGCCTTTAGCTGCATTCGTGGCCGGCACGCTGGAAAGCCCCATCGGCGCGATGCCGAGAAATTCGCTGACCAGCGCCATCGTGTTGGCGGTGAATTGGCCGCCGCAGGCGCCCGCTCCGGGGCAGGCCGCACCCTCGAGTGCGCTGAGCCGCGCGTCCGACATTCCTCCGCGCGCGTGCGTTCCAATCGCTTCGTACACGTCCTGAACGGTCACCGCATGGCCCTCGAACTGGCCCGGCGCGATCGAACCTCCGTACAGTACCAGTGCGGGAATATTGAGGCGCACCACCGCCATGATTCCACCGGGAATGGTCTTGTCGCAGCCGACCAGCACGATCAGAGCGTCAAACATATTTCCGCGCGTGACCAGCTCAATCGAATCCGCGATGACTTCACGGCTCACCAGCGACGTGCGCATCCCTTCGGTGCCCATCGTGATGCCGTCGGAGATGGAAATGGTATTGAACTCGAGCGGCGTGCCTCCGGCGGCGCGAATGCCCGCCTTCACGTCCTTGGCCAGTTCGCGCAGGTGATAATTGCACGGTCCGATTTCGATCCAGGTGTTGGCCACGCCTACCAGCGGCTTGGCGAAGTCCTCATCGCGAAGTCCGCAGGCGCGCAGCATGGCGCGGGCGCCGGCACGATTCGCACCGTCGATCAATGCGCGGCTTCGGATTCTAAGCAAAGGATCTGTCACTGTCGCATTCCTCTCGGTCGATTCCACTCCACAGGGTCCGGCTTGCTCCAAAAAAACTAGGGCCATCACCCTGGTGTGGATGATGGCCCGAAACTCTTGGTTGGTGCTTGGCTAGGCCGCCATCATCCTTACGCACGCCCCCGTACGACTACGGGGCTAATTCGTACAACGACGTGACGCTGGTATCCCGTGCAGATGGACGGGAGGGAGCGTCCGTGCGTGATGGCGATGCGGCGCATACCGATCGCCATGAAAGATACAGGATCGAGCAAGCGAAGTCAATGAGTCAAATTAATATGAATGCGATACAGAATAAATCCTGCTTATCGTTGTAAAAACCTGCTCCATCCGCGCGGAGGTGCGGCTTCCGAGGTCAAACGTGGCAGTGACGACAACATCCGGCGCGATGGCCGACGACATGTCCTGGCATTTGCGGGCTGTGGTATATGGTTCTGGCTACGGTCAGGCATCTCGGCGAAAGAGACGTGCATCTTTGGAGTCATAGATATGGCTACCAGGTCGGTCGCGGTTGCTGCAGAGTCTGCTTACGCAAGCCACGTGAACCCGCAATGGGTAGCACTGCTGAACGTTGTGGAGATGAACGTTTCCTATGAGCGGTGTTTCGGGACGGAGCTCTTCACGAAAGACGGCCGGCGCATCCTGGACTTCCTATCCGGGTACTGCGTCCACAACGTCGGACACAACCATCCGTACATAATTAACGCGCTGAAGGACGAGATGGATCAGTGCGGGCCCGCCATGTTGCAGAGCCACGTTCCAGAGCTTGCCGGGGAACTCGCGCGCAGGTTGTGCGATCGTGCGGGCGGCGGGTTGAACAAGGTGTTTTTCGGCAGCAGCGGCAGCGAAGGTGTCGAGGCAGCGATCAAATTTGCACGGGCGGCGACTCGCCGCAACGGTTTACTCTGCGCGGCTAGCGGTTTTCACGGTCTAACCGCTGGTGCACTGTCTTTGATGACCGATCCGTTCTGGCGCGATGGATTTGGACCTTTGCTGCAGGACGCGGCTGCAGTTCCCTTTGGTGACTTGGCCGCGCTCGAACAGCAACTCCGAACCGAGCGCTTCGCGGCGTTTATCGTTGAGCCTGTCCAGTCGGAAGCAGGCATCATTCTGCCGCCGCACAACTACCTGCAGGCCGCGGAGGCGCTCTGCCGCAGTACAGAAACACTCTTCGTCGTGGATGAGGTGCAGACTGGGATGTTCCGGACCGGGCCATTTCTGGCCTCCCACCACTTTGGTGCCAAGCCGGACATCGTTGTGCTCGCCAAAGCCCTAAGCGGTGGACTCGTGCCGGTCAGCGCTACGCTGATGACCGATGCGGTGTACAACGGCGTTTATTCTTCCCTACGGCGCGCGATTGTCCACACATCTACCTTTAGCGAGAACAGCCTGTCGATGCGAGCGGGGCTTGCCGCCATGGATGTGCTTGAGGAGCAGTCGCTAGGCGAACGAGCGACGAAATCCGGCGAGGCGATACGGCATCGTTTGCGGGAACAGCTTACTGCGTTCGAAATGGTCAAGGAAGTCCGCGGACTAGGGCTGCTTTCCGGTATCGAATTCCAGTCGCCGGCGAAACTCAGCCTCAAAGTGCCTTTCGAGGCCTTCATGAAGATTCATCCCGCCATGTTCGGGCAAATTCTGGTGATGCGCTTGTTTCACGACAAGGGAATCCTCACCCAGATTTGCGGCAACAATTTCATGGTGCTGAAGGTGGCGCCACCTCTGGTGGCGACGGTGGAGCAACTTGAAGAGTTTGTGGCCGCTGTTCGCGACATTGTGGAACTCATGCATTCCTCCCCATCGTTTTGGATGGAAGCGCTGGGGCTGGCACGACGGGCAATCAACATTTAGGGCGTGATGCCACCGGGCTCGGCGCGACACCCTGCATCTTGCAGGGCTCGGCAGAGAGGACAGAATGGTTCAGGGTACAGATGTGTTCGTTATCGGCGGCGGCCCGGCCGGGCTCGCCGCCGCGCTTGCGGCTCGAAAGAAAGGATTCAAGGCAATTGTTGCGGACGTAGCGCGTCCCCCCATCGATAAGGCATGCGGGGAAGGGCTGATGCCCGATGGGCTCGCTGCTCTTCGAGATCTGGGTGTCGCAGTCGACGCGTCCGAGGGCTTTCCCTTTCGCGGGGTGCGCTTTTTGCAAGAGGGCACTGCGGTCGACGCGAACTTTCCGGCGCGGCATGGCATGGGTCTCCGCCGGTCGGTCTTGCACCAGAAGATGGTGGAGCAGGCCCGCGATGCCGGAGTGTCATTCCTCTGGCAAACACCGGTCGCGGGGCTGTGTCCTGAAGGCGTGGTGGTTGGTGGGACGGTTATCACCGCACGGTGGATTGTCGGTGCCGATGGCATGCGGTCGCAAGTGCGCAAATGGGCTGAGCTCGACACCCCCGCGCACAAGGGAATCCGATTCGCGTTTAGGCGGCACTACCATGTCCGGCCGTGGTCGGAGTATATGGAGATTTACTGGGGCCGGGATACGCAGGCCTACGTGACGCCTGTCGGGAAGCAGGAAGTCTGCGCCGTGTTGATATCGCGGCTCCCGGGGCGGCGCCTCGCCTCGTTAGGCGCAGAATTTCCGCAACTCGCCGAGCGGCTCGGTCCGGCAGCAGGGGGAGTAGAACGTGGCGCGATAACAGTGGTACGGCAACTCGACCAGGTGTATAGAGAGCAGGTCGCGCTCATCGGAGATGCCTCCGGAAGCGTTGACGCTGTCACCGGCGAGGGGCTCAGTCTGAGTTTTCATCAGGCCGCGGCACTGGCCGATGCCCTCGCGGCGGGTGATCTCCGCCACTACCAGAAGGCGCACCGGCGTTTGGCCCGCCGGCCGGCGATGACGGGGCGCTTGATGCTCCTGCTGGCTGGCCACGAGGGGCTTCGCGAACGCGCGATGCACGCGCTGGCGTCCGACGCCGGGATTTTCGCGCGGCTGCTGGCAGTCCACGTAGGCGCGACCTCGCCGGTGCATCTCGCCACAACCGGGGTACTTCTCGGCTGGCGTCTCGTTACCGCGTAGAATGGAAGAGCGCGAATGAACTTGACTGAAATCAGGCGGCAGCTCTTCTTTATAGCCGTTTTGCTCACGCTCGGATTGCTGCTATCGGCGAGCGCCGCACATCACCCTCCACAACCGCTAGGTCAGGCCGGCGCGAATGAAATCGTCCTTGCGTTCGATCCTGCCCAGAGCAAAGTGCACTGGACGCTTGGGAGCACACTACACACCGTTCATGGCACTTTTGCGCTCAAGCGCGGAATGCTGCGGCTCGATCGAGACAGCGGCAGGACGACCGGGGAAATTGTGGCGGATGCGACCAGCGGCGAGAGCGGCAACGGGTCGCGAGACAAGAGAATGCACAAGGAAATTCTCGAGACCTCGCGCTATGCGGACGTGGTCTTTCGTCCGGATCGCATCGACGGCAAGGTTCCGGCGCTTGGCTCCGCCACGGTCCTAATTCACGGCACGTTCTTGCTACATGGCTCGGAGCATGAACTCACGGTGCCGGTGCAAGCAGAACTGACCGCCGACCACTGGAAGGGCACGGCGAAGTTCCCCATACCTTACATTGACTGGGGCCTCAAGAATCCCAGCAATTTCTTGCTCAAAGTGGACCCGTTCGTGCGTATCGATCTGCAAATCGCGGGGGAACTGCAGGGTCCCAAGACGCCCTGACGTTCTAGTCTTCGGGTTCCTGCGTGACGATGTGGACGTCCACCGGCGGCGATTCCCGCAAGAATCTGTGCACCGCAGAAAGATACAGATATTTCCGCCAATCATGCACCGGTGCGCGCCCGAAGATCACGTGCGTGATGTGTTTGGACCGAACAAACTCCGCGACAGCGTCGGCGACGCTGCGCCCTTTCAGACGAATCACTTTTGCGCCCAGGTTTTCCGCGAAGCGCAGATTGGCGGCCAATGCGTTCTGATTCGGCTCTTTCGGTCCGAACTCCCGGTCTACGTGAACGACGTACAGCTCGGCATCCATGCGCCGCGCCATTCTCGCGCCACGAGCGATCAGATATTGGCCCGCTGGGTTCGCCGAAATACACACGGCCATGCGCTCCCGCACGCCCCAGTTCTTCCGAATGTCCTGCGCCTCCATGTAGGTTTCCAGGCTGCGGTCGACTTGCTCGGCAACCTGGCGCAACGCCAGTTCGCGGAGGGCAATCAGGTTGCCGCGGCGGAAAAAGTTCTTCAGCGAGCGCTCCACCTTTTCCGTGCTGTACACGTCGCCGCGCTTCATGCGGTTCAGCAGCGCTTCGGGGGTCAGGTCGACCATGACGGTCTCCGAGGCCGTCAACGGGACCCAGTCCGGAACGGTTTCGCGAACGATAATCCCAGTAATCGATCGCACCACCGGCGCGAGGCTCTCGATGTGCTGGATGTTGAGGGTTGCGACCACGTCAATCTTGGCCGCGAGCAACTCCTGCACGTCCTCATATCGTTTGCGGTGCTTGCTGCCGGGAATGTTGGTGTGCGCGAGTTCGTCCACCAGGACGACTTGGGGACGCCGAGCCAGAATAGCGTCGACGTCCATCTCTTCGAAAACCGTGCCCTTGTATTCCAGCTTCTTTTTGGGCACGAATTCCAACGTCGTCATGAGCTCTTCGATGCTCTTGCGGCCATGCGATTCCACCACGCCGATGACCACATCTTCGCCGCGGCTGCGGCGCCGCAGCGCTTCGCTCAGCATGCTGAACGTCTTGCCGACGCCCGGGGCGTAGCCCAGGAAAAGTTTGAAGATTCCACGAGACTTCTGGGGAGGCGACGCGACTTCCAGCCAGTCTTCAGGCTTCTTTGGCAAGGGTCCATCTTCTCCGCGCTACGCTCGTCGCGTGCGCTAGAATAAGCGGATGCAGAGATTCCTGGCCGGTCGGGTTATGGGGTTTGGTGTAGCGCTCACCCTCATCGCCGGCATTACCTTCCTGTATCGCCATGTTCTGCAGGTCAACCAGACCACGGTCGCGCTGTCGTTCCTGCTGGCAATTCTAGCAGTTTCAGCAGTCTGGGGAATGGCCGTTTCGCTGTTCATGTCGCTAGCGGCCATGCTGATCTTCAACTATTTGTTTCTGCCGCCCATAGGGACGTTCGCCATCGCGGATCCCCAGAATTGGGTGGCGCTGTTTGCGTTTCTCGTAACGTCGATTGTGGGCGGCCAGCTTTCTTCGCGAATTCGCAAGCAAGCAGATGAGGCGCATCGTCGAAGACGCGAGATTGAGCGGCTGTACCGCTTTAGCCGCAAGCTGCTTGGCGAGGGCAATGTCATCCAGCTCATGAATGCCATTCCCGACTACATCGTGGACAGCTTTGAGGCTGGGGCCGCGGAGCTATTTCTGCCGCAGAAAGATAAATTCTATCGCTCCGGGTTCGGCGCTTCGCAGCTGGACGAGGAGCGCATGAAGACGGCTTTCTTGAACGACGAAATCACGATGGAACCCCAGCATGGCGAGTATTACATTCCGGTGCGGCTGGGCGTGCGCGCCATCGGCAGCCTTGGGATTTCCGGCACTGAGCTCTCGCGGCAATCCGTCGAAGCCGTCAGCACCCTGGTCGCCATCGCCATCGAACGCGCTCGCGCCGTCGAGCAACTCGGGCAAACCGAAGCCGAGCGCCAAGGCGAGCGGCTGAAGTCCGCGCTTCTCGATTCGATCACCCACGACTTCCGCACGCCGCTGACCTCCATGAAAGCTGCCGTAAGCAGCTTGCTAACTTCGGGCAATCTGGATCCCGCGCACACTCGCGAGCTGTTGACGATCGTCGACGAGGAGTGCGACCGTTTGAACCGTCTGGTAGAAGAGGCTGGAGAGATGGCCAAGCTCGAGGCCGGTGAGCTGGAGTTGGAGCTCGCGCCAACCCCGATCGAAGAAATCATTCAGGCGTCGCTGGCGCACTGCAAGACAGCCCTCGCGGGCCGGCCGGTTAACGTACAAATAAGTCCAAACCTTCCACCGGTGCGCGCCGACCTCGAACGCGCGAAAGAGGCGATGGTGCAATTGATCGACAACGCCAATCTTTACTCGCCGAAGGACCAGCCGATTACCATCACCGCCGAGCTGACCGGTGATTCCGTTACCACCAGTGTGGCGGACCACGGCCCCGGCATCGATGATTTCGACCAAACCATGATTTTCGAAAAATTCTATCGCGGGAAAGACCAACGATATCTTGTGCGCGGCACCGGTATGGGACTCCCCATCGCCAAGGCCATCATTGCCGCCCACGACGGCACCATCGGCGTTACCAGCCAGTTGGGCCACGGCTCGGTCTTCTCGTTTACACTGCCGGTGGACCGCAGCCAAAGGGAGGCGCGTTGAGCGAAGCGACCATCCTGGTAGTTGACGACGAGCCGCAAATCCGCCGCGTCATGCGCAGCACGCTCTCGGTTCACGGCTACGTCATCACCGAGGCAAGCAGCGGCGAAGACGCGATCGAGTCGGTCCGCAAAAACCGCCCAGACCTGGTATTGCTCGACGTCAACATGCCAGGCATCGGCGGCATCGAAGCGTGCCGGGAGATTCGCCGTGCATCCGACGCCCCCATCATCATGCTCACCGTGCGCAATGCTGAGCGCGACAAGGTTCTGGCTCTGGACGCGGGCGCGGACGACTACGTCGTCAAGCCGTTCAGCATCGAAGAACTTTTGGCCCGCATCCGCGCGGCGCTCCGGCGCTATTCACCGGGTGACGCGGTCCCTCCGTTTGTCTCCAAGGACCTGACCATTGACTTCGAGAGCCGCCAGGTAACTGTGCACGGCCGCACCGTGCACCTTACGCCAAAAGAATTCGACGTTCTCAAGCACCTGGTTGCCAATCAAGGGAAGCCGCTGACGCATCGCCGCCTTCTGCAGTCGGTTTGGGGGCCGGACTATGGAGAGGAGACGGAGAATCTACGCGTGGTCATCAATCAGTTGCGCAAAAAGATCGAGACGAACCCCGCGCGCCCGAAATTTATCTTGACGGAACCCTGGATCGGGTACAGGTTTCAGCCCGGGCGGGCGAACACATCCAAAACACCTTCCCGCAAACAGTAGGATCATTTTTTAGGGTACGTCGCATCGAGGTCAAGATTCAGCTCCAGCACCCGCACGCGCGGTTCGCCGAGAAAACCGAATTGCCTTGCCAGCGTATGTTGGCCGACCATGGTTCGTACCGCCGCCTCGCTGATCCCGCGTTCCCGCGCCACGCGCGGCACCTGAAATTCGGCGGCCGCGGGCGAAATCTCTGGATCGAGCCCCGAGCCTGACGACGTGACGAGATCGACCGGAATGGCCGCGCCGGGATTCTCCGCCTTCAGTTTCTCCACATCACCCTTCACCCGATCGATCAGTTGGTGGTTGGTCGGCGCAAGGTTGGAACCCGACGATTGCGAAGCATCGTAGCCCGTACCCGCGGAAGACGGCCGCGAATGAAAATATCCCGGCGCTGAGAATGTCTGCCCCAGGAGTTGCGAGCCCACGGTCTGCCCGTTTCTCTGGATCAGGCTGCCGTTTGCCTGAGCAGGGAAGAGGAATTGAGCGAGGGCGGTTACAGCAAGGGGATAGATCAGCCCGAACATCACCGTGGTCACGAGGGTGATGAGGATGGCGATTCGCAGGTTTTGTTTCATGTCCGCAGCCTCACGCCATATGCAGATAGGTGATCAAGAGATCGATCAGCTTGATTCCGATGAACGGAACAACGACGCCGCCGGCGCCATAAACCACCAAATTCCGCCGCAGCAGCGCTGCCGCACCCACCGGCCGGTAGGGCACGCCGCGCAGCGCCAACGGAATCAGCGCAATGATGATCAGTGCGTTGAAAATGACGGCGGAAAGAATGGCGGATTGCGGTGTGGCCAGGCGCATCACGTTGAGCGCATTCAATTGCGGAAACGCTCCCGCAAACATGGCCGGAATAATCGCGAAATACTTCGCCACATCATTCGCGACGGAGAACGTCGTCAGCGCGCCTCGCGTAATTAGCAATTGTTTCCCGATCTCCACAATCTCGATCAGCTTGGTTGGGTTGGAGTCCAGGTCCACCATGTTCCCGGCCTCTTTTGCCGCTTGCGTGCCGGTGTTCATTGCAACGCCCACGTCGGCTTGCGCAAGCGCGGGCGCATCGTTGGTGCCGTCGCCCGTCATGGCCACGAGCTTTCCCTTCGACTGCTCACGTTTGATGAGCGCCATCTTGTCTTCGGGTTTGGCTTCCGCAAGGAAATCATCCACTCCCGCCTGCCGCGCGATCGCCGCTGCGGTCAGCGGGTTGTCGCCCGTAATCATCATCGTGCGAATGCCCATCGCTCGCAGATGATCGAAGCGCTCGCGCATCCCACCCTTGACGATGTCGGTCAGCGCCACGACGCCCATAACGCGGCCATTTTCCGCCACCAATAAAGGTGTCCCGCCTCCGTTCGCGATGTCCGTGACAATCTGCTGAGTTTCCGGCGGCACTTTGTTCCCGCGCTCGGCCACGTACTTTGCGATTGCCTCCGGCGCACCCTTTCGGATCTGCACGCCGTCGAGATCGACCCCCGACATCCGCGTCTGCGCCGAGAATGGAATAAAGGTAGGATTGAGCTGGCTGAGTTCGCGGCCCCGCAGGCCGTATTTCTCTTTCACCAGCACCACAATCGAGCGTCCTTCAGGGGTTTCGTCCGCCAGCGAAGCGAGTTGCGCGGCGTTCGCCAGATCCGCATCATTGACTTGCGGGGAAGGGTGCAGCATCGTGGCCTGCCGGTTGCCGAGCGTGATCGTTCCGGTCTTGTCGAGCAACAGAACGTCCACGTCGCCCGACGCTTCCACGGCCCGCCCCGACATCGCAATCACATTCCTCTGAATCATGCGGTCCATGCCGGCAATGCCGATGGCCGAAAGCAGTCCGCCGATGGTCGTGGGAATCAAGCAGACGAGCAGGGAAACCAGGACGAAGATACTCTGCGGCGCTCCCGAATAAATCGCAAACGGCTGCAGCGTAACCACCGCCAGCAAAAAGATGATCGTGAGCCCCGCCAGCAGGATATTCAGCGCGATCTCATTCGGCGTCTTCTGCCGCGACGCGCCCTCCACCAGCCGGATCATGCGATCCAGAAACGTCTCACCGGGATTCGATGTAATCCGCACCTTAATTTTATCCGAAAGCACGCGCGTGCCGCCGGTTACTGCCGAGCGGTCGCCCCCGGATTCGCGAATCACCGGCGCGGACTCGCCGGTAATCGCCGATTCGTCCACCGACGCTACGCCTTCGATGACCTCGCCGTCGCCGGGAATGAATTCTCCCGCGACCACCACGACGACATCCCCAGAGCGCAGGTCCGAGCTGGCGACAACTTCAACCGACCCGTCGCTGCACAACCGGTGCGCATGCGTCTCCGCCCGCGCTTTGCGCAGCGTGTCCGCCTGCGCCTTGCCGCGCCCCTCGGCCATCGCTTCCGCAAAGTTCGCAAACAGCACGGTAAACCACAGCCACAGCGTGATTTGGAGCCCAAAGCCGAATTGTCCGGTGTGGCGCAGGGTGTCCGCTATCAATTCGATCGTCGTCAGCAGCGCTCCTACTTCAACCACGAACATCACCGGATTCTTGATCATCGTGCGCGGATGCAGCTTTGTGAACGAGTCCGCCACCGCCCTGGAGACAATCTTCTTATCCGCCAGCGGCTTGGCTTTCACTTGTGCAGTCTGTTCCATGGATCCTCAGAAGGCCTTTCCCGCCGCCATCAACAGGTGCTCGAGAATGGGGCCCAGGCTCAGCGCCGGGAAGAAGGTGAGTGCCCCCACGATCAGGATGGTGGAAGCCAGCAGTATCGTAAACAGCGGCCCGGTTACCGGGAACGTTCCCAGAGACGCAGGAGCGGTCTTCTTCGTCGCCAGGCTCCCGGCAATGGCGAGGATCGGGATGACCACGAAGAATCTCCCCAGCAGCATCGCGAGTCCCGTGGTCGAATTGAACCACAGCGTATTCGCGTTGATGCCGGCGAACGCCGAGCCATTGTTCCCGACCGACGACGTGTATGCATAGAGAATTTGCGAGAGTCCGTGAGGCCCGGGATTCGTGATGCCCGCCAAGCCCGCTTTCGATATTACCGAAACCGCCGTGAACAAGAGGATCGTCGTCGATGAGGCCAGCACGGAAAGCATCGCCATCTTTACGTCAAACGATTCGATCTTTTTCCCTAGATACTCTGGTGTCCGTCCAACCATCAGCCCGGCGATAAAGACCGCCAGGATTACAAAAACGAGCATGCCGTAGAGCCCAGCCCCGACGCCGCCAAAAATAATCTCGCCCAACATGATATTGAGCAGCGGGATCATCCCGCCCAGCGGCGTGAACGAATCGTGCATGCCGTTCACCGCACCGCAACTCGCGTCCGTAGTGACGGTTGCGAAAAGAGCCGAGTTCGCAATCCCGAACCGGACCTCTTTTCCTTCCATGTTTCCGCCGGAGTGCAAGGCGCTCGGCGTTTGATCCACCCCGGCGAATTGTGGGTTCCCGGCCGCCTCCGCCCAGTACGCCGAGGTCACGCCAACCAGAAACAGAAACGCCATTGCGGCCCAAACGGCCCAGCCATGCCGCGGCGAGCCGGTCATCCGGCCCAGCGTGTACGTCAAACCCGAAGGGATCGCAAAGATCAGAACAATCTGCAGGAAATTGGAAAACGGCGTGGGATTTTCAAAGGGGTGCGCGCTATTGCTGTTGAAAAAGCCGCCGCCGTTGGTCCCGAACATCTTGATCGCTTCCTGAGACGCCACGGGCCCCAAGGCGATTGGCTGGTGCTCCACCGTTTGCGTGACGCTGGTGCCGTCCGCCCCTTGCGTTTGCACGGTCTGCGGATCGATCAGATGCGCGCTTGCATAGGGCTTCAAATTCTGCACGACGCCTTGGGAAACGAAGACCAGCGACACCACCAAGCAGGCCGGCAGCAACAACCAAAGAAAACACCTCGTCAGGTCCACCCAAAAGTTGCCGATGGTCTTGGACTCGCGCCGCGACACGCCGCGGATCAGCGCAATCGCCAGCGAGATGCCTACCGCCGCCGAAGCGAAATTGTGATACGCCAGCCCGGCCATCTGCGTGAGATAGCTCATCGTCGTTTCTGGCACGTAGGCCTGCCAGTTGGTGTTGGTCGTGAACGACGCCGCGGTATTCCACGCCAGATCGGGCGCCACGTTGGCTAGCTTCTGGGGATTGAACCCCAGCCAGTTCTGCGACCTTTCAATGAGGTACAGCAAGAACATGGATACGGCGCTGAACAAGAGCATCGCCGTGCCATACTCGGTCCAGCGCATTTCGTGCTCTTCGTCCACGCCGGTCAGCCGGTACAGCAAGCGCTCCACGGGTCTCAGCGCGAAATCGAGGAAGGTCTTTTCCCGGTTGAACACCCGCGCCATGAAAACGCCCATCGGCTTGGTGATCGCCAGGATGACCAGCAGGAAAAAACCAATCTGGAGCCAACCGTTTGCGGTCATAAGTCAGAACTTTTCCGGTCTGAGCAGAGCCATCAGCAGGTAGCCAAACAGAAGCACGCAAACAACGATAAGGGCAATGTTTTCGATCATGGGGGAACGCGTCCTATCGCAGCCGCTCGCATCCACGAAGATAGAGAATGGCGACGGCGAAGAACGCCACAATCACCAGGGTGAAGACTACGTCCGCCAAGAGCCTCTCCTTCCGGAAGCGAGCCGGTGCTCGAAACCACCACTCGCGGTCGCGCGACCTCTTTCGGTCACGTGGATGCTGCTTGCGGGCGAGCACTGCGAAGTCCAATCGCCAAAAAAGGATAGAAGAGCAATCCTTAGGAAGTGGTGAATCGTTTCTAAGGATTTTGTGAGGAAGAATTTGCCCGGAACGGGGGCGCGACGATCGCTCGCTTCGCCCAATCCGCCGCTGAAAAGTCTGAGTGACAACGAGAGGATCTTGCGGGCCGCGGCTCCTCATCCATTGTAGGGGCCGTGGCTCAGCCCCGCTCGGCGTCAACCCCGGCACACCGCTCGCCGCGGAGCAAGGGACCGCCTAAAAGTTCGTCGTCAACCGCAACGCAAAGCTGCGTGGAGGTCCGATGGCATTGCCGGAGAACAGCCCGCCGAAATCGATCACGTTGAGACGATTGTTGATGTTCTCCACGTCAGCCTGCACCCGGACATTCAGCTTCTCGGTCTTCCAGACGGTGGCGGCCGCCGATGCACTGACGGCGAAAGACGGCCGCACGCGACCCTTGTCGAAATTCACGCGATCCACAACCTGCTGGCTGTACTGCTCCAAGGCCTCGGCTTCGGTCCCAGTAAACTCGAATGGCAAGCCGCTGCCATATTCCGCGCCAGCACCCGCCCAAAAACGGTTCGTGAACTGATAGCGGAAGCGCGTGCGCACCGTGTTGCGCTGATCCTGCGAATCCCAAAACCGGCCGGTCAGATGGCTCAGCGCGTTGCTCGCGTCATCACCCAGAAACAATCCGCCCGTTACCGGCAGGTACGCGGAGCCCACCATATAGGAATAGCTCACAAAGCCGTTCAGTCGCCCCCAATGCGGAATCTCGATCTTTCCCTCGGCGCCGTAGATGTACGCTTTGTCGAAAGCGATCGGGAAGCTCACCGCGGTGCTCAGCAATTGATCGTCGTCCGCAAAGTTGTTGACGCGCCGGTCGAATACGTTGACGTCCAGCCGCAATTGACCGGCGAGCCCCTTGCTCAGCCCCACTTCATAATAGTTTCCGTGCGAAGGCTGCACCGGCAGGCGCAACACCAGGTCGCTCAGCGACACCACTTGAGGAGAGCTCGAGAGCAGCAGATTCTCCGCCGATGGCGTCTGGAAAACTCTGTCGTAAGAAGCGTGCAACACCAGATCGAGCCCCGGAAGATAACGCGCCACTCCCAGCCGCGGGCTCACCGCATTCTCATTCACCAGCAATTGGTAGTGATCCCAGCGAAGTCCGGCGCTGACGGTCCACTTGCCCAGGCGTATCTGGTCCTGCGCGAACGCCGATTGCTCCAGGTCCGGCCTGCTCGACGCAAAAGCAAATGCCGCCGGCGTGTCCGGGTCGAACTGCGCGAAATTCGTGATGGCGTCGCTGAACCACTCGTGGAGAAACGTCGCGTCCGATTCCAGGCCCGCTTTCCACTCGTGTCGCCCGTGATGGATCGAAACGCTGCCTTTGAAATAGCCCTCACGAAAATAGTTGTGCTGAAAGGCGATTACCGGCGTGGAAAGTGAGTTGGAGAACAGATCGTTGGAGTTGTCTCGCACCATGCCGCGCAGGTCGCCAACGATATTGGGCGAGAAAACGTGCTGGTAGGAAACCGTGCCTATGGTCTCGAAATTGTCCGCGTTCTGCAGTTGACCCGCGGCCTGTTGCACCTGCTCGTTGGGAATCTGAAAGCGTGAGAACTCGTGGCGCACGCTGAAGCTCAGCCGGTCGCGATCGGTCAGGTCCCGCTCGTAGCTCGCGGCAAAATCGCCGGTAGTGGCTTGATTCGTGAAGTTCTGGGGAACTACCGGATTCAAATAACGGTCGGTCATGTCGCCGCTCGAGCTCACGCCCAGCGTGTTCTTGCCCCACTGGTACTGCACCTGCGCAAAAGTGCCGGCGGTATCGAAGCTGCCCCCGGAAAGCACTACCTGGCCGTGCAACCCTTGCCGCGAATCTCGCGCCGTATTCACTTCGATGACGCCGCCCATCTTCCGCCCGTACTCGGCCGGGATGTTTGCGGTGTAGATGCTCATCGACTGAATATCGTCAGCCTCGATCTCCGGCCCAAAACTGGGCGAGCGATTGTCCATCAGCGGCATACCGTCCACGACGACCTGCGTCTGATACTCCGAGCCGCGTGGATGGAGCACCGCATTACCTTCATAAAGCCAACCGGGCTCGGAATTGACGAGGTCCTGCAAGGACCGCCCCGGCAGAGAGCTCACTCGATTCTCGATCGCATCTGCGCCCAGCCGATTGATGTCGCCGGTGCGATGGGGATCGATCAACGTATCCGAGTCGCTCACGAGGACGGAAGAATTGGCGGCCGCAATGCTCAGTTTGGCGGTGTACTCGGCAGGAATGGCCGAGCGCACCTCGACCGAGTCCGCAAATTCGGCAAACCCGTGGTGTTGAATCTGAACGCGATAGACGCCGAAGGGCAGCCGCTTCACCGTCAGGTCTCCCGCGTCGTCGGTCGTCAGGGTCTTCCGGAACTCATTAGCTTCGCAAACCAGCTCGACCGAGCTTCGGACACCGAGACCCGAAGGGTCAGTGACTCTTATGCGCAGCTCACCAGAGTTGCTCTGCGCAAAAAGGGGTACACTACACAGTAAAAAGAGGGCCAAATGTCGCATCGCGAGGCGTCCGAACACCTACCTATTATGAAGCAGCCGTCCGGTGCGTTCAGCCCTTTTGTTTGCGGCTTCCGCTGAGTTCACACTATCTTCGGCAATATCGCGGGGACGAGCGGGAGATGTAACATTCCTGCCCCTCCGGTGCGTCTAAGAGTTGTCGGCCGCGGCCGTGTCTTCACCCACGAGAGGCTCGGCGGGCTGGCTTTCTTGTTATTTTTGCGGGTTTTGAGGGATATTTTTGGTGCATTCGCGAAGGAGCAGGGCGATGGGGGGGAAGAAGAGCGCGCCAGGGTTGCGCCGGTATGCACCGATGGCGATGCTCGTCGTTTTCGGCGCTGCCGCAGCCTTCCTTTCCGTACGGGCGCAGACACCAGGCACCGGGCAAGCTGCCGCCGCCAAATCCGTTGGTACCGTGAAGGCCATCTCCGGCAAGAACATCACCCTCGCGGCTGAGGGTGGAGGCGACGTCGCCGTCGTGGTGCAGGATGGGGCGCGGCTGCTGCGCATCGAGCCGGGTCAGACCGATCTCAAAAGTGCGGCTCCTCTCCAATTGGACGATCTACAGCCCGGCGATCGCATCCTTATCCGAGGCAAGGTCGCCGATGACGGCAAGTCCTTCCTGGCAGTATCGGTGATCGCGATGAAGAAAGCGGACATCGCGGAAAAGCAGAAGCACGAGCGGGAAGAGTGGCAGAGGCACGGGGTCGGCGGCCTGGTGACCGCGGTGGATCCCTCAGCAGGATCGATCGCGATTGACACCTCCGCGCTCGGCGCCAACAAGAATGTCATCGTCAGCGTTTCTATAGATACGATCCTGCGCCGCTACGCTCCCGGCTCGGTGAAATTCGACGAGGCAACGCCGGCCCCCCTGGATCAAATCAAAGTGGGTGACCAGCTCCGCGCACGCGGAACCCGCAGTGCCGACGGAAGCGCGCTCGCCGCCGACGAAATCGTGTCCGGCGCGTTCCGCAATATCGCCGGCACCATCAGCGCAATCGACGCCGGCGCCGGCACCATGACCGTCAACGATCTGGCGACCAAGAAGCCCGTGCTCGTCAGAATCAGTAGCACATCGCAGTTGAAGAAATTGCCGCCGCCCATGGCGCAGAGAATCGCCGCCAGGCTGAAGGGGAACGCAGCGGATGCCGAGCCCGGCGCTGCAGGGCAAGGGCCGGCCGGACAGCCTGGTTCGAGTGCCACGGCGAGCGCGCCGCAAGCGCAAGGTGGGCAAGCCGACAGCCGAGCGGGTGGCAAGCGCGGAGAGCAGGGCGGGGCGCCGGGCGCGGGGCCAGGCGCGAACGGCGGACAGGGCGGCGCACCTGACCTTCAACAAGCCATCGGCCGCATGCCGGCCGCCACACTCGCGGATTTGCAGAAGGACGATGCCGTGATGATCGTCGCCACAGCCGGAACGCAAGATACTGGCGTCACCGCGATCACGCTGCTCGCGGGCGTCGAGCCCATTCTTCAGGCCTCGCCCACTGGCGGGCAGTCCATTCTCACGCCTTGGAGCTTGAGCAACGCTCCGAGCGGCGACGCAGCAACGCAGTGATCGGCTGGAGCGTCAAAACGACTCAGCCATGTTCAGGAGACTCGATGATTTTTGGGCCACTGCCGAGATACATCTTTGCGATTCTTACGATTCTGCTTGCTGGCCTGTTGTCGCACCCCCTGCAGGCGCAGACGAATACCGGCACGCTGCGGGGCCAGGTCACCGATCCATCCGGCAGCTCCGTGGCGACCGCGACCGTGATCGTGACGACTCCGGAGGGCGGAGCGATTACCGCCAACACGAATCGCGACGGTATCTACGAAGTCAAGGGCCTGGCGCCCGGCCAATACAGCGTGAAGGTGATTGCAACCGGATTCACCGCCTTCGATCGCGCCGGCGTCGCGATCGCCGCCGGGCAAACGCAGAAGCTCGACGTGCAGCTCAGCATCGAAACGCAGGAAGAGAAGGTGGTGGTCACCGATCAGCCTGCCGCCGCCTTGGACGTAAACCCCGCGAGCAATGCCGGTGCGATCGTGATTCAGGGCAAGGATCTCGAAGCGCTCTCGGACGATCCGGATGAGTTGCAAGCGGACTTGCAGGCTCTCGCAGGACCCTCGGCAGGACCTAACGGCGGCCAAATTTACATCGATGGCTTCACCGCCGGACAGCTTCCGCCGAAAGCATCGATTCGCGAAATTCGCATCAATCAAAATCCGTTCTCGTCGGAGTATGACAAGCTGGGCTACGGAAGAATCGAAATACTGACCAAACCGGGCACCGACCAATGGCACGGCCAACTGTTTCTGACCGGCACCACCGCGGCATTTAATGCGCGCAATCCGTTCGAGCACTTGCCCGCTGACACCCAGCCGCCGGGCTATGAGTCCACCCAGTTCAGCGGCAACATCGGCGGGCCGCTGAGCAAGAAAGCCTCGATTTTCTTCAACTACGAAGAGCGAAACATCAATAACCTGAACGTGGTCAGCGCTCAGATCGTGAATCCCACCACGTTTGCCATCACACCCTTCAGCGAGGCGGTGCCGAATCCCGATACGCGGATCAATTTGAGCCCGAGGCTTGACTATCAGGTCAGCGCGAGCAACACGCTGTCCGTGAGGTATCAATACTACCAGCAGACGCAGGACAATGAGAGCGTCGGCGCATTCAATCTAGCGTCGCTGGGCACCAACCAGTTCGATTCCGAGAGCACCCTGCAAATCAGCGATACGCAGACCCTGAACCCCAGGACGATCAACGAAACGCGATTTCAATACATCCACGAAGTTGCGAATCAGAGCCCCGTGAGCACGGCGCCGGAGGTCAGCGTCACCGGTGCATTTGCCACGGGGGGCAACACCACCGGAACCAACGACGACACGCAGAATCGCTACGAGCTCCAGAACGAAACCTATATGACGCTTGGCAAACACTCGCTGAAGTACGGCGGGCGGCTGCGCGCAACTACCGACGGCAATTCCACCAACCAAACCTTCAATGGCGAGTACTCGTTTGGAAAAAGGTCGCTTCCGGGGTGTACGTTAACGGCCACTGACAATTGCGAAATTACGCCGCTGCAGGCGTATCAAATCACACTGCAGGGCCTGGCGCAGGATCTTCCGTTCCCGCAGATTCAGGCGATGGGCGGAGGCCCCAGCTTTTATTCGCTGGCCGTGAACCAGGCCGGCCGGGCCAACGCGGATGTGACCTACCTCGATGGAGCACTCTTTGTGCAAGACGACTGGCGCCTCCGGTCGAACGTAACGTTGAGTGCCGGCCTGCGTTACGAAACGCAGAACAACCTAGGCGACCACGCCGATTTTGCTCCGCGTCTTGGGTTTGCATGGGGCCTTGGCGCGAAGGGAAAAAACGCCTCGCCCAAAATCGTGCTGCGTGCAGGGTACGGCATTTTCTACGATCGCTTCACGGAAGACTTGGCTCTGGCGCAAGAGCTGCACAACGGCGTGATCCAGCAGGAATTCCTGGTGCAAAACCCGGCGTTCTTTAAACCAAACCAGACAGTGCTGCCCTCGGGATTCCAGGGCTCCGCCATCGCGCCGCAAACTATCTACCAGCCGAATCCGAATCTTCGGACGCCATACACGATGCAGACGGGCGTGAGCGTCGAGCGTCAACTCACGAAGTACGCCAACATGGCCGTCACCTATCTCAATTCGCGGGGCGTCCACGCGTTTTACACCAATTTCGCCAACGCAAACGCAGCCGGCGCACTTCCACCGCCCGAGATCCTGTACCAGTATCAATCCGAAGGCGTTTTCAAGCAGAATCAGCTCATCGTGAACAGCAGCATTCGCATGGGCGCGAAACTTACGCTTTTTGGCTTTTACGTCCTGAACTACGCGGACAGCGACACGTCGGGGCCGTCCTATATGCCTTCCAACCCGCTCGATCCCCCGCAGGACTACGGCCGGGCTTCCTTCGATTATCGCAACCGCGTTTTCATGGGCGGCACGATCGGCCTGCCCAAAGGATTCCGCGTGAGTCCATTTCTCATCGCCGGCTCCGGTCCGCCTTTCAATATCACGACGGGGCAAGACGTCTTTGGTGACGCGCAATTCAACACGCGGCCGGCTCCGACGATTTGTTCAACCGCTCCGAACATCGTGCAGACCAAATTCGGCTGCTTCGATGTGGCTCCGGTGCCTGGCGAAGCGCTAATACCGATCAACGACGCCACGGGCCCGGCCCGCTTTGTTCTGAATTTGCGGCTCAGCAAAACGTTCGGCTTTGGCAAGGTAAAGGAAGCGACTGCCACCGGCGGTCCGGGCGGGCCCGGAGGCGGCGGCACATTTGGCCGCGGGCCGGGACCTGGAGGGGGTGGCCGGGGTGGTGGCGGAGGTGGAGGCCGCGGGGGCGGCGGGTTTGACGCCGGTGCGACCAACAGGCGATATAGCCTGACGTTTTCCGTTGCCGCTCGAAACATCTTCAACAACGTGAATCTTGCCGCTCCGATCGGAAACCTGAGCTCGCCTCTTTTTGGCGAGTCCAATGGACTTGCCGGCCAGCCCTATTCTTCCAACACAGCCAATCGCCGCATCGATCTACAGGTGACCTTCAGCTTCTGATCGTCCAAAGGACTTACCCTTGACGCGGGTTGGCTGAATTGCCTTTCCAACACGGGACTGAGACTAGCTTCGTGTTTTGGGCTGGCGTGGGCTAAGCTGTGAGGCGAACTTACCCGGTGCCCGCGCGCGGAAGCTCGCTGCGAAAAAATATTGAGGAGCAGGTAGTGGCCGACGGAAAGCACGATCGCGAGTTGGGAATGAACCGCCCGATCACCCGGCGGGATTTTCTGAATGGAGCGAGTCTCGCGGTGGGTGGATCGCTGGCGCTGTCTGGGAATGTGTGGGCGGAGGTGTTTGGCCTGCCGTTCTCGCCCGTCGATCCGGAGAAAGATCCTGGCTACTACCCGCCAGCGAAGACCGGTTTGCGGGGCAGTCATGACGGCTCGTGGGAGGTGGCGCACTCGCTGCGGGACGGAAAGCACTGGGACAATGTCAAGGCGGACGCGGAATCCTACGACTTAATTGTGGTGGGTGGCGGTATCAGCGGTTTGGCGGCGGCGTATTTCTATCGCAAGCAGGCCGGACCGAAGGCGCGGGTTTTGATCCTGGATAACCACGACGATTTTGGGGGGCACGCCAAGCGCAACGAATTTCACTCGAGCGGGCGGCTGCTGATCGGTTACGGCGGAACGCAATCGATTGCGGGTCCGAAACTTTACAGTGCGGAAGCGAAAGGACTTTTCAGCGACCTGGGCATCGAGGTGCAACGATTCGAGAAATATCTCGATCCGCAGTATTTTGCGTCTCGCGGGCTGAGTCACGGGATGTTTTTCGACAAAGAGACGTTTGGCACGGACCGCACGGTCAGTGGCGTCGGCAAACCTTCGTGGCCCGAGTTTTTGGCCAAGACGCCGTTGTCGCCCGCCGCGCAAAAAGATCTCGCGCGCCTTTACAGTGAGAAGGTGGACTACCTGCCGGCCAAGAACGCCGCCGAGAAGAAAGTCTACCTGGCGCGCACGAGTTACAAAGACTTTCTGCTGAACGATGTAAAGGTCAATCCCGGCGTCATCTCTTTTTTCCAGTCATCGACGTATGCATTGTATGGTGTCGGGATCGAAGCGGTTCCGGCGGGTGATTTGGCCGGCCTCAGAGAGCATCCGGGATTTCAGGGGATGGATTTGTCCGGGCCGCTGGGACCCGGCATCGGGCTGGAAGTTACGCGGCAAGACGACGAGCCGTACATCTATCACTTTCCCGATGGCAACGCGTCGGTGGCGCGCCTGCTGGTGCGGTGGTTGATTCCGGGCTCGGCGCCGGGCCGCACGATGGAGGATATCGTCCTGGCGACGATGGACTATGCAAAGCTGGACGAGGAGGCGGCGCCGGTTCGCATACGATTGAGCTCGACAGTTGTGAATGTGCGGAACAGCGGAGATCCGGCAACGGCGAAGGAGGTGACGCTCACGTATGTTCGCGGTGGCCAGGCGCGTTCAGTGCGCGCAGTGGGGTGCGTTTTGGCGTGCTGGAACATGATGATTCCGTATCTTTGCCCGGAAATGAGCGCGAAGCAGAAAGAGGCCCTGGCCTACGGTGTGAAGGTGCCGCTGGTCTATACCAACGTACAGCTTCGCGATCGCACCGCTTTCGAGAAATTGAAACTCAGCGGCCTCACGTGCCCAGGGAGCTATTTTGATAGTGTGGCGCTCGATTTCCCGGTCAGCATGGGCGGTTACGAATACGCCGCGAAGGCCGAGGATCCCTGCGTGATTCACATGCAGCATGTACCGTGTTCGCCGGGGCTCCCGGCGCGCGATCAGCAGCGAGCCGGGAGCACGAAGCTGTTTATGACCAAGTTTGAGACGTTCGAGCGGAATATCCGCGATGAGTTGGGCCGGGCACTCGGGCCGGGAGGATTTGATCCGGCGCGTGACATTCAGGGGATCACCGTGAATCGCTGGCCGCATGGCTACGCCTATGAGTACAACTCTTTGTACGATCCGGAGTGGCCTGCGGGACAAGCCCCATGTGAGATTGGCCGGCGGGCCTTTGGACGCATTCACATTGCGAATTCTGACGCCGGAGCTTTTGCTTATACCAATGAAGCGATCGATCAGGCATGGCGTGCGGTGAGGGAGATTGGAGAGAGTTAACCGTCGCGACAGTTGAAAGTGAAGAGAGGATGAAGATAACGCCGAGACGCTGAGGACGCGAAGTTACGCGGAGATTAGGATGAAGAAACGGAAGAAGAAAGTTCTGGATGTCGGGCAGGTAGCGCGGCGGCGGGCTAGGGAATCGGGCATCGCGCCGGCGGTCACGCGGGTGATTGCGGACAAAAGGAAGCGGCCGGCGAAGCATAAGAAGAAGTGGTCGGAGGAAGAAGGCACGTAGAGTCTAAGGGTGCGCCAGGCCCTTCGTACCCCCTCAAGAATCGGGGCGAGTGAGATGAACTGAAGCCCGCGCGCGGGTAACGGCCGCGGACCGGGAGGATTTGGTGGTTGTAGGTCCGGACCGGACCTAGTTTTTCGAGCTTCAGCCGGGTCTGAGCTCGGGAACCGATTCGTCCGGGCGAAACAGTGCAGCGGAGGCGATCTTACGGCGCTCCGCGAGGTCCGCGGCAATGGTCTCCAGGCCCTTCTTTTCGAAGCCCATACAGACAACTTTCGCCGTGGCGTCCGTGTCGACCAGGAAAATCGTCGGCACATTGGTGAGCAAATAGGCGGTCGAGACGGGGTAGCCTTTTTCGTCCAGCGCCATCGGAAACGTTACGCCGTACTCTCTCGTAAAACTCTTCGTGGCTTTCGCATCGTCCTGCGATATCCCCAGAAACGTGACACCGTCTCCTCCGTAACGTTTATAGAGGCGCTCGAGGAAAGGAAACGTGAACTGGCAGACGGGGCACGAGATTTTGAAAAACGCGGCCACGACCGGGCCCTTTTTCAGCAGCGCAAGGAGCGAATACTCCTTGCCGTCGAGGCCTTTGAGAGAAAAACCCGGAACACGGTTTCCTGGAATGATGTTCGTCATTTCACGATCCGTTCCTAAGAAGCGCGAGAGCCGGCGCAGAATGGACATTCGTTGAGTTTATCGCAAGCAGGCCGGGAATGTGCACCTCGTCGAAGCAGTGCCGCCGCGGTGTCTACACCCGCGGCGCCTGCCCCTTCGGGGACGAAAGACCGCTGCTAGTGGATTTGGCGGGTCTTGCGGGACATGTAGTCCATGAGCAAGTACTGGCCGAGCGTATAGGGCGTCGTGAAATACGCTTTACCGCGGCACATCTCGGTAATTTTCTGCACGAAGTGGACGAGGCTGTAATCGCTGGCGAGCATGAACGTGTTGATCATGATCCCGGCGCGCTTGCACTTGTTAACCTCAACCAGCGTTTGACCGACGACGAAGGGATCCAGACCAAAGGCGTTCTTGTAAATGCGGCCGTCTTCGAGCGTGAGCGCGGAGGGCTTCCCGTCGGTGATCATGATGATCTGCCGCATGTCCTTCTTCTGGCGGAGCAGGATGCGTTGCGCAACGCGCAGGCCTTCCCGCGTGTTGGTGTAATAGGGGCCCACTTGCACGCGAGCCAACTCGCCGAGCGGGACTTCTTCCGCGCTATCGTGAAACAGAACGAGGCTCAGCGTGTCGCCGGGGTATTGCGTGCGAATCAGATGCGACAGTGCCATGGCGACGCGCTTCGCGGGCGTGAAGCGATCTTCCCCGTACAGAATCATGCTGTGGCTGCAATCGAGCAACACCACCGTAGCGCAGGAGCTGTGGTATTCGCACTGATGCACCATCAGGTCCGGATAGGTGATCTCGATGGGCACCTTGGCGCCGTCGCGGCGCACCGCGTTGAACAATGTTTCGCTGACGTCGAGATTCAACGTGTCGCCGAATTCGTATTGCCGGGATACACCGCTGGCTTCAACGCCGGTAGCGAGATCGCGCGTGTCGTGTCGTCCGAAGCTGCTGCGGCCCAGCGAGCCGAGCAGATCTTGCAGCGTCTTGAAGCCGAGGAAATCGATGGTTTTGTCGGTGATCTCAAAGCGGGCCTCCGGCTGGCGCTCTTGCGGCTGGCCCAATTGGCCCCGGGCGCTGGTTTGCGATGGCGGCGTGACTTGCGGCGGCTGTTGAGGATTGATGTAGCCTTCTTGCGCCATGCGCTCCATCAATTTATCGAGCAGATTGCGCACGGCCTGGCTGTCCTTGGCTTGCGGACTCTGCAACATCTCGCGCAATTCGTCGCTCATGGCGTCTTGCGGGAGTAGGTCGCCATCTTGCAGCGCCTTCAGAATCGCATCGCGCAGAGCCTCCATGGACTTTTCGGGGTCCATTTCCGACACGCCGTAGAACTGCGACTCGAATCCGCTCTGCAGAAAGAAATCGCCGAGGCGGCGGACTAAGTCTTCCAGATCGACGGCGTCGGCCGGCTCACCGATATATTTTCCGTAGCGGACGAATTTCATCGCGATGCCTCTAGTTGAACTGGCGGCGCGGACGGCCCGGGCTCTGCTCGCGCGGCTCCGGTTGGCGCGGTTTTTCGGCAAAGTAGCCGCGCTCTTCGCTGCGGCCGATTCGCCGGTGCGCCCACAAACCTTCCAGAATCATTTCGGCGGCGGCGCCCGCCGCGCCGACGTTCTTGCGATCGGTGACGCCGAGGCGTCCGACGTGTTCGAGTAGGCCCTGAATCTTCGAGAGCTGCTCGTAGCGCTCGGCGCTCGTGGCCAGTTCCGGGAGTTTCAGCTCGCCGCCCAATTCAAACCATTGAATGACCGGCTGGAAGCTCACCTCGGGGAAATGTTTGCTGAAAACGCGGCCGACAGCGGCGCGAATCAGCTCGCGGGCGATGGTGTCGGCTCCCTTGAGCTCGCCTTCGTATTCCAGTTCGAGCTTGCCGGTGATGGCGGGAAGCGCAGCGTAAATGTCCGCGACCCGTGCGACGCCGCACTTGTCGCCGGTCCGCACTGCTCGCTGCTCGGCATTGCTGATCGTGCTTTCGAGCGTGGTGATGGGCAGCCGCTGGCTGACGCCGGAGCGCCGGTCGACACGCTTGTCCTCGCGCGCCTGAAACGCGATTTCTTCGACGACTTCGCGCAGATATTCGGGCACGTCGATTCTTCGCGCGGCGTCGCGGCCGATCCAAGCTTCTTGATGCGTCACGGTCATGCCTTCGGCGAGGGTGGATGGATAGTGTGTCCGAATCTCGGCGCCGATGCGGTCCTTCAGCGGCGTGATGATCTTGCCGCGCGCCGTGTAGTCCTCCGGATTCGCGGTGAAGACCAGCAGCACGTCCAACGGGAGCCGCAGGGGATAGCCCTTAATCTGGATGTCGCCCTCTTGCATGATGTTGAACAAGCCGACCTGAATCTTGCCCGCCAGGTCCGGCAGTTCGTTGATGGCGAAGATGCCGCGATTCGCGCGGGGCAAGAGGCCGTAATGGATGGTGAGTTCGTCGGAGAGGTCGCGCCCCCCGCGCGCCGCGCGAATGGGATCGACATCGCCGATGATGTCGGCCATGGTCACATCCGGCGTGGCCAGCTTTTCCACGTAGCGCTGGTCGCGGGGCATCCACGCGATCGGCGTGTTATCGCCTTCGGCGGCAATCCTCTCGCGGCAGGCGCGGCAGATGGGTTGCAGAGGATTGTCGTTGATTTCACAGCCTGCCACCACCGGAATTTCCGGATCGAGCAACCGCGCCAAGCCCCGCAGAATGCGGCTCTTGGCCTGCCCGCGCAGGCCGAGAAGAATAAAATTGTGGCGGGAAAGCAGCGCATTGACGATCTGCGGAATGACGGTGTCCTCGTACCCATGTACACCGGGGAAGAGCGGCTCGTCTTTCTCGATGGCGCGAAGCAGGTTGCGCCGCAGCTCGTCCTTGACCGAAATGGAAGCGGCCCGCGCGTCGAAGTCCGGAATTCCGCGCAACTCGCCCAGCGTGCGAGGTTTCGAAGAACTCGAACGGTGCTGCGAGGATGTGCTTGGCGTCATTGTGGCCCCATTCGGCGCAGCGGTCGGGCGCCGCGCAAGAGTCTAATTCAGTCCATGTCCGTTTCCGTCGGCGTGTTGGCGCAAGGTCTCTTCCTTCTGTAGATGCGGAGCCCACTCGCGGAGATACGTCACCAGGCGTTCCTGGCGGTCCGCTTCCGAGCGCAACTCCAGCACCTGCTGCTTCCACATCAAGTCCATCGGCAACGTGCCGGCCACCACGTACGACAAGTTCTCCGGGACTTCGCTCTGGATGCTTCTGGGGTAGTCTCCAAACACGATGGTGTGGCAAACCTCGTACAGCTCGACGAGTTCGCGGCGGACGCGCCCGCTGACCGGGCGTTCGCGATCGTCGAGGTAATCGACGTGGCCTTCCAGCAGCGCCTCCTCGGCAAAGGCGTCGGGGTTGAGCAACTCGACGATCCGGAACGGCGCGCGCCCGACGGTGAAAATGTCGAGGCGTCCGTCTTCGTAGTGTTTGACGACCTCGATGACTTCAGCGGTGCAGCCGACGCGTACGATGCCCTTTGGCAGCGAGAGGAGCAGACCGAATTCCGTCTTGTTTTCGACGCATTGGCGAACCATTTGGCGGTAGCGCGGCTCGAAAATGTGCAGCGGCAGGCCGGTGCCGGGCAGCAGGACGACGTTCAAAGGAAAAAGCGGTATTCGTTCGGGCCGCGTCAGTCCCATAGCTCATGATACCAGACCGGGACAATTCCTGTTTTACTCTGCGTCCTTCCGATACATGTTGCGTTGCCAACCCACGCAACGATCTTGCGGTCAGGCAAGCTCGTTCAGGAGCCCTTCCATTTCCGAGCGCGCGTGCTGGTCCCCTTTGCGTTCCGCCGCAGCCATCCCGGTTGACAAAACTTGCCGGGCTTCTTCATTGCGCGCCTCCCGCGTCAACATCTGCGCGTACATCAGGTACGCCGGGACATAGTCGGCGTTGCGCGCAAGCAAAGCGCGAAAGTGGTCATTTGCCGCCGTGGTGTCGCCTGCGTTCATGCACTCCATGGCCAGGCCATAGCGGGAAAAGGCATCGTCCGGCTTCTTGGCCACGAACTCTTCCAGCACCTGGCGGCGGGTTTTCTTTTGTTCGGTCATGGCGTCTCGTATTATACGGGCTGCAGGAATCAGGTGAAAATCGGCACGTCGCCGAGCCGGAGGCAGCGCGGGCAAATGGCGAAGAGACAAAAAGGAGAAAGCGCACTTCGAGGCAAGCCGGTTAGCGCGTCGCGTTCCGAAATGGCGGAGGTCGTTCTGCCGGCGCAGACAAACGCGCTTGGCAAGCTGCTCGGCGGCCACGTGATGCATCTCGTGGACATTGCCGCAGCCATCGCTGCGCACAGACATTCGAATAGCTACGTCGTGACCGCGTCCGTGGACTACATCGATTTCCGGAATCCAGTGAGCCTGGGCGAGATCGTGATCCTGAAGTCGCAAGTCAACCGCGTTTTCCACACCTCGATGGAGGTGGGCGTCGAGGTGTATTCGGAGAATGTGCTCACCGGCGAGCGCAAACAAACCACGACGGCCTACGTCACGTTCGTTGCGATCGACGAAAAGATCCGGCGTCCGAAAGAAGTTCGCCCGCTCATCGTGAAGACGCCCGACGAAAAGCGCCGTTACCGCGAAGCTGCGGAGCGTCGCAAGACCCGGCTCGAACATCGCTATGGGAAAACGCCAGCCGCTAGCTGACTCCGCCGACCCACATCGGCGTCGAGGTGGGCTGTGCGCTTCCACCGGCGGGCTCTTCGGTAATGGCCAGCGCTTTCGTTTCTGCCATCACTTCCGGCGGATCGTTCACCATCAAGTCTACCTTCCCCTTGGCATCCGGCCAGAACGTCCGCGAAGGCATGGGCTTGCTCCCCGGCGCCTTCGGGATCAACCACAGTTGAAGCACGCGATTGCCGGAAGGCATCGGTACTTGTTGTCCGGTTACGCAAATTCCCATCGCCGGATGCCAGGCCGCTTCGAGCTTTGGCATTTGCTTGTCGCTTGGCCAAATCGTGAATTTCTTCGAGTCCGGGTCGGTCAGGATGTGGGCTTCGTGTCTGGCCGTGACCAGCTCCTGCAGCAACTGTTTGTTCTGCTTGGCCTGCTCGTCTAGGACACCAACCAGCGCCTGAATGTTTCCTTCCAGCTGCCGCGCCTTCCAGGTCGAGTACGCCGAGAAAACCAGCAGCGCGGCAACGCCGGCCCAGAGCCAAAGAGGAATCACCGCCTTGGCTGGCCGTGCCATTTGGGCCTGCGTGGTTGCCGTGCTCGCTTCCGCGCGCACCTTTTGCAGCAGCCGCGCCCGGAGCATCTCCGAGGGCTCCGCAGGCGGAGCCAAGTACACCAGCTGCGTCACCAGCCAGCGCGCTTCTTCGAGCGCCTTCGTGCAATCCGCGCAGCCGGCGGCAAGGTGCGCGTCAAGTGTCGCGCGATCCTGCTCGTCCAGCGAGCCCAGGGCGTAGGCCTCGATCAGCTCCCGGAATTGGTCGTGTTCGCTCACGATGCCGCTCGTAATCCTTCCTTCAGACGCAACAATCCATTGCGAATCCAACTCTTCACCGTGCCCAAGGGCTCCTGCAGGGCCGCGGCAATCTCGCTGTGGCTCAAGCCTTCAAAGTAGGCCATCTCGATGGCCTTCTTTTGCTGCGCAGTAAGCGATCCCAGCAGCGAGCGCACCACCTCTGCCCGGCGCTTCTCATCTAGGGCCTTCTCATATTCCGGCACTTGCGCGATCGAAGGCAGGTCGCTCTGATCCTCCCGCCGCCGCTGCCGCTCGCTTTTCAGACGCAGATTGTCCAGCGCGCGGTTGCGCGCGAGCGTGAGCAGCCACGGAACAAAAGGGCCGCGATCCGACTGGTACTGCCCGGCGTTGCGCCAAAGCTGCAGGAAAATATCCTGGACCACTTCCTCAGCGGTCGACGCCTGCTGCAAAATGCGCAGCACCAGACCGTACACGATCCTTGCGTGACGATCGTAGAGCTGTTCGAAAGCTCGCACGTCTTTTTGAAGAAGCCGATGCACCAGCGCCGCGTCGGACGACACGTCGTCGCTCTCCTTGGGTGTCAAGACCGCCAGGAACACAGGTTAGGCTTCTTCTCTCCCTTACCAGATGTACGGCAAAGCCATTGAACCGGATGACTTTACAGCACTATCTCGTTACCTGCGAGAGCACTTTCCTGGCTACCGCCTGGGATTGCTCCACGCAGGCCCCAATCGACGGACCTTGCAGGTAGTTGCCCGCTAGCCACAGATTCGGTAATTCTCTCCGCAGTTTCTCGATCGCTGCGAGCCGGTCCGAATGTCCCAGATTGTACTGTGGCAAAGCCCTGCGATAAATCGCAACATTTGAAAACGCAGGCCTTTGCGAAAGGGCAAGAACCCGCGCAAATTCCCCGTGCACTAGCGAAACCAGGCTTTCCGCCGCGAGCGTGACCGCCTGCGGATCCGCAGCTCCGCCGACGAAGCTGGTCAGCAGAACGTGCCCTTCCGGCGCCCGGCCGCGGAACAGCGAAGAATTCCACACTGTACCCAGCACTCGCAATCCCGCCGAACGGGGCACCAGAAACCCGAACCCCTCGAGCGAGTGACCTACATCAGACCGCCGGTAACCCAGGCTAACAACCGCCACCGGCGCATACTCAATCGCGCTCAACAGCGGCCCAAAACCTGCGTTTACGTCGTGGAGAAGTCTACCCGCCACATCGGTCGGGGTAGCCAGCAGCAAATGGTCCGTCGTGATCGTTTCTTCCTGGTTTGCTGCGCGAATCTTCAGTTCGAACCGGTTTGCTGCCAAATCGCGTCGCAGCCCGACAACCTCCGTGCCGACACGCGCCGCTGCGCCAAGTTTCGTTTGAAGCGCGCGAATCAGCGTTTCGTTACCTTCCCGAAAACTAAGTAACGTGGGACGCTCCCGCGGTTCCTTGCCGGTCTTTCCCGCGCGCTTTATGCCCCGGATCACGCTGCCGGCCGATTTTTCCGCTTCATAGACTTGCGGGAACGCGCTGCGCACGCTCAGCCGCTCGGGATCGCCGGCGTAGATGCCGGATATGAATGGTCCCGCCAATTTGTCCAGAAGCTCAGCAGAGAATTTTCTGCGAACGAAACTCGCGACCGATTCGTCCTGCTCTGGAGGCCGGCTGTTCCCGAATAGATCGCGCGCAAGGCTCCGTTTTGTGGCCACGCTGAGCAGAGAAGACATGAGGAGTGCTGGAGGATCGAGTGGGACAGGCCACAACGCACCATCCACCAGGACGTAACGCGGCGCCCGCGCTGGCGCCTGCACCAAGTCGCCATCGATCCCGAGCTCCGTGCAAAGAGCGCGCAGTGGCGCCGTGCCGCTGAAACTCTGCGGGCCCAGCTCAAGCAGATAACCCTCGCGGCGTTCGGAACGGATCACGCCGCCGGCACGCGGCGATGCTTCGAGAAGATGGGCCTCCACACCCGCTTTGCGTAGCTCATAGGCGCAGACCAGACCTGAAATGCCTCCACCCACGACGACGGCTGGATTATGCGATGTCACGGCGTGACGTTGCGGCTCGCCATGTCAGAGTGTCTTCGAGAACAGCGGTTTGGCGGCGAGCTGTTGCTTTTCCAGGTAGGGATCGAAAACCATGGCCAGGTTTCGAATGAAGATGCGGCCGAGCCACGTGGTGCGAATTTCATTGGGTTCGAGCAGCACCAGACCGTCGTCACGCGAAGGCTCCAGGTGCCGCAGCTCGTCGGCGAAGTACTGATCGAAATCGACGCCGAACTCACGCGAAATCTCGTCCTTGATCACGACGGTATGGCAGAGCAGTCGGCTGATGACGGCGCGGCGCAGACGGTCGTCCTCGGAAAGGTGATAGCCGCGCATGGTCGCAATGCCGCGGTCGGCGACGGCTTTTTCCCAGGACGCGAGGTCCCGATGATTTTGCGCGTAGGCGCCCTGGATCCCACTGATGGCGGTCACGCCCATGCCGTAGAGATCGGCGCCCGCTTTGGTGGTGTATCCCTGAAAGTTGCGATGCAGCGTGCGTTTTTGTTGCGAGATCGCAAGTTCATCGCCCGGTTTGGCGAAGTGATCCATGCCGATGTAGAGATATCCCGCTTCGAGAAACTTCAGCATCCCGGTGCGAAAAATCTCGAACTTTTGCATCCCTTCCGGAAGGAACGCGGCGAACGCGCCTTGCTGCTTTTTCAGCCACGGCACGTGAGCGTAGCTGAAGAGCGCCACGCGGTCTGGCGCAAGCTGCAGAATCTGATCCACAGTGTGAGCGAAGCGCTCGGGAGTCTGGTGCGGCAGGCCGTAGATCAAGTCCACATTGATGCTGTCGAAGCCCAGTTCGCGCGCGGCCGAAATCAGATCGCCGGTCATCTCGAACGGCTGGATGCGATGGATGGCTTTCTGCACATCAGGATGAAAATCCTGAATGCCCATGCTCAAGCGGTTGAATCCCAGCCGCCGCAGGGTTTCCAGATGGGTGCGCGAGGTCACCCGCGGGTCGACTTCGATCCCCACTTCCGCGTCCGCCGCGAAGGTAAAGCGCTTCCGCGCCGCTCCGAACAAATCTTCGATCTGCTCCGGCGTTAGATACGTCGGAGTGCCTCCGCCCCAGTGGAACTGCACCACCTCTCGTTGCCGCGAAACGCTGCGGCTCACGCGCTCGAGTTCGCGCTTCAAAACGCTGAGGTACGGCGGGGCTACGCTCTTGTCCTTTTGAATGATGACATTGCAGGCGCAGAACAAGCAGAGGCTCTCGCAAAAGGGAATATGCATGTACAGCGAAACGGGTGTGCCGGCGCGATCCGCTTCTTCGTGCACCTTCTCTAGGTCGTCTGGCCCGAAGGCATCATTCCAAACCGGTGCCGTCGGATAGCTCGTATAGCGCGGACCGGGTCGATTGTATCGGGCGAGAAACTCCTCGCTCACATGGAGCTCCTCGCGCATCTGCTGCAATGATGGATTGGCGGGCTTCACGATGGAAAACCTCAGCGCATCTGAACCGCAGGCTTGGCCTCCGCCAGTTCCGCCTGCTGGCCCGTCTCAATGAATAGCTTGGCGTTCTCGACCGGCGTCTTTTGCAGGATTCCATGCCCCAGATTCAGGATGTGCCCGGCGCCGCCCAGCGCGGCAACCGCGTCCAAGGTTGCACGCCGTATCTTATCCGGCGGACCCAGCAATACCGCGGGATCGACGTTCCCCTGCAAAGCGATACCCGGCCCCAGAGTCTTCCGCAGTTCTCGCAAATTGACGCGCCAATCGACACTTAACACTGTTGCACCGGAGCGCGCCACCGCGGGCATCAAGTGGTGAGAGGCCTTCGTATAATAAATGATAGGCACTTCCCCGCCGACTCTACCGATGATTTCTTTCACCGCTGGCAGCGCAAACGCTTCGTACTCCGCCAAGCTCAGCTCGCCGCACCAGGTGTCGAAGAGTTGGACGGCCGCGGCCCCAGCCGCGATCTGAGCCTTCAGATACGCTACCGTCGCGTCCGCGATCTTGAACAACAAAGTCCGAAACGTCTCTGGCTCGCAGTACAGAAAACTCTTTACCGTCGCGAAGCCCTCTTTCGTCCGCCCCTCGACCATGTAACATGCCAGCGTCCAGGGCGCCGCCGCAAAGCCGAGAACCGGCACGCTCGGTCCGGCCTCTCGCACGGTCCGCCGAATCGCCTCCATCAAAAATCCCGTTTCGAACTCCGGGTCGAAGCTTCGCAGCTTATGGACGTCGCCCTTGGAGCGAACGGGCTCCGGCAAATTTGGTCCGGCGTCGCCAAGCTCCAGCTTCAACCCCATCGCTTCCGCCGGGATTAAGATGTCAGAGAACACGATCACGGCATCGACGCCCAGCCGCCGAAACGGCTGCAGCGAGACCTCCACCGCCAGCTCCGGCGTCTTGCAAACCTCCAGGAACGCGTGCTTTGCTCGGATCTCGCGGTACTCCGGCAGGTAACGCCCCGCCTGCCGCATCATCCACACCGGCACCCGCGGCACCGCTTCGCCGCGGCACGCGCGCAGAAACAGCTCTTTCCGGTTCAACGAAGCGGTTTGCAGGCCCATATTTCGTCTGCGGAAAGCATAACAAATCCTGGCGGTGCGTGCTGGCGGCCTGCCCAAGCGGCCAGCGAAGAAGAGAAGAATTGACGTCGAGATCACTTCCAAGTGTCAGCGCTGGCGGTGCCGTATGGGTGGGCTATACTCTAGAGGCTCATCATCTCACGCGATCCTGGCAAGCGCTGGTCGGCGCCGCGTGGATTGAGCGCGAATAGCCGATGCCTCATCTTTTCTTATTTCTGACGGTGCTCGCCTATACGCTGAGCTTCGCGTCGTACGTTCGATTCTTGTATTCGGGCCGGGAAATTGCAGGTCGGCTAGGCACCGTACTGCTCGCCCTCGGCCTCGTCGTCCACTATTTTGCCCTTCTGGAACGCTCCAGGGGGCTGCACACCGTTCCGTATCACGATCTCTACGGTTCCATGTCCCTGTTCGGCTGGCTCCTCGCCATCACCTACCTGGGCCTCGAGTTCTATCATCGCCAACGCTCCGTGGGCGCGTTCGTCCTCCCGTTTGTCCTGGCGTTTTTTCTCGCCGCGAATCTCGCTCCGGCGGACCGCCTCTCGCCCACCCCCGCGCATGGCGTGGTGTTCGCCTTCCACGTGACTCTCAGCATCCTGGCTTATGCCGCCTTCGCGCTGTCCTTCGTGCTCAGTCTGATTTTCCTGGTGGAAAATCGCCTCTTGCGTAACCGCACGCTCGGTGACGTCGTATGGCGCCTGCCCGCGCTGGAACTCCTCGAGCGCATGAGCCAATCCAGCGTCCTCGTCGGACTCGTCTCCATCGCCATCGGCACCGTTCTCGGCTTCATCTGGGTCGATCGGCTCACCGGGCAGTATTGGTACTACGACCCGAAATACGTCATCACCATCGTCGTGCTGTTGCTCTACGCCGTCTATCTCCAGCTCGCACGGACAGCCTCGTGGCGTGGTGCGCGTGCTTCCCGGCTCTGCATTTTCAATTTTTTCGTGGTGGTATTGAGTTTCACGGTCGTCAATCTCTATCTGTCTCACAGTCACCGCTACTTCTAGGAGCGCGCAGACAACGCAATGGAAATCGTTCTCGTCGGCTTGAACCATCGCACCGCGCCCGTAGAGGTACGCGAACGCGTGTCGTTCACCACGGAACAGGCGCGCCGCGCCGCGGACGAATTGCGCGCCCGCGGCCTTCTCGAAGAAACCCTCGTCTTGTCCACCTGCAATCGCAGCGAAGTCTACGGCGTCCCTCCCGAAGCCCTGCACGACTGCGCCCCGGGTCTTTCTTCCTTCCTCAGCGAATTTCACTCCGTCCGCCCCGACATTCTCAGCGGCGCGCTCTATCACCACTACGACCGCGAGGCCGTGCATCACCTTTTCCGGGTCTCCGCCGGACTCGATTCGATGCTGCTCGGCGAAGCCGAAATTCTCGGCCAGGTACGCGAAGCCTACCGCTTCGCCCACGAGCAGGGTGCCACGGGACCCGTGCTCAATCGGCTGTTCCAAGGCGCCCTGGAGGTGGGCAAGCGTGTAAGGACCGAGACCGAGCTCGGCAGCCGCCCCATGTCGGTCGCCGCCGCCGGCGTGAAACTCGCCGAGCGCATCTTCGGCAAGCTCGCAGAGCGCAGCGCTCTCGTTCTAGGAGCCGGCACCATCAGCGAGCAGGTCTTGTCCACCCTTCGCGATCGCGGCATCGCTCATTTGTTTGTCATGAACCGCTCGCGCGAGCGCGCCGACGCCTTGGCCCAGCAGTTCGGCGGACGCGTGCTGCCGTGGGGCGAGTGGGACGCCGCCTTGCTAAAGCCCGATGTGATCGTGTCGTCGGTCGGCGCCGAAGAGCCGGTTCTGCACAGAAAAGTCTTGGAAGCAGCCATGAGCGCCCGCGGCAATCGCGCGCTCTTCCTGATGGATCTGGGCATGCCGCGTAACATCGAAGCTTCAGCAGCCGACCTGTACAACGTCTACGTCTACAACATGGACGACCTCAGCGACATCGTCCAGCAAAACCGGCAAGCCCGCGAGAGTGAAGTGCCCCGCGCCGAAGCCATTGTCGAAGATCACATCGGCAAATTTCTCTCCTGGCAGGCCGGCGTCGAGCTCGTCGGCTTGGTCGAAGCTCTCCGAGCCCGTTTGCGCGACGAACGCGCCGCGTTTCTTCACGCGCGTCTCGCCTCCATGGGCCATTTGAGCGAAGCGGACCGCGCGCGCATGGAAACCTTGATGGACGAATTGCTCGAGAAGCTCCTGGTCGAGCCGGCCGAACGCCTGCGCGGCGAGCGCCAACTCCGCCGCAAAATCCAGAACGTCGAAGCCCTGCGGGACCTCTTTCTTTCCGGCCGGGAGAAGCCGTGAGGCCGCTTCGCATCGGCACGCGTGGCAGCTTGCTGGCCAAATGGCAGGCCGAATACGTGCGCAAACAAATCTTTCAGGCCGCCGGCGTCGAAGCCGAGATCATCATCATCAAAACCTCCGGCGACAAATTGCAGCAATCCTCCCTGTCGCAAATCGGCGGCAAGGGAATCTTCATCAAGGAACTCGAAGACGCCCTGCTCGAGGAATCCATCGACATCGCCGTGCACAGCGTGAAGGACATTCCCACCGAAATGCAGCCCGGCCTGTCCTTTCCGGCGATCTGCCGCCGCGACGATGTCCGGGACTGTCTGGTCTCCGGCAATGGCGCGACGCTTGCCAATCTCCGCCAGGGCGCACGCATCGGCACCGGCAGCCTGCGCCGCCAAGCCCAGCTTCGCCACTTCCGCCCGGATCTCGACGTGCGCGATCTTCGCGGCAATGTCGATACCCGCCTTCGCAAAGTGGAGTCCGGCGAATACGATGCGGTCTTACTCGCCAAAGCCGGGCTGGACCGGCTCGGCTGTGCGCACCGCATCAGCGAAATACTTTCACCGGACGTCTGCATGCCCGCGGTCGGGCAGGGCGCCGTCGGCGTCGAGTGCCGCGCGGGCGATCCCGAGGCCGCGCAAGTGCTCGAGAAATTGAATCACGCCGAGACCCGCACGGCCATCATTGCGGAGCGCGCTCTGCTGTCCGCGCTCCAAGGCGGCTGCCAAGTTCCACTCGGCGCGTGGGCAAGGATCGAGCGTGCCGAACTCGTTCTGGACGCGTGCGCGTGCTCCGTCGATGGCGCGCACTACGTCAAGCAGCGCGCCACGTCTCCGCCGGATCAGGCCAGAACCCTCGGCGAAAAAATGGCCCGCCTCCTGATCGATGCGGGCGCGCAAAGCATTCTCGAAGAGGTGAGCCGCCAGCGTGGCTAACGCACCCTCATCTCCGCTCTCGGGCAAGCGCATCGTCATCACCCGCTCTGCGCTGCAGAGCTCCGAGCTTTTCGAGAAGCTGCGCGCGCGCGGCGCCGAACCGATTTCGCTTCCGCTCGTCTCGTTCGCGCCCCCGCAGGACTTCGCTCCCGTCGATGCTGCCTTGCAAAAGTTGCAGCGCTTCGATTGGGCGATCTTCACGAGCGTAAACGTCGTCCACGCGTTGGTCTCCCGAAGCACTACGCTGGGCCTCGATCTGCATCACCTCGGCAAACCCCCGCGCATCGCCGTCGTCGGTCCCGCGACCCGACAAGAAGCCGAGCACGCCGGCTTTTCCGTAGACTATGTCGCGAAAACCCATCTCGGGGTCGCCCTCGCCGAAGAATTGGGCGAGCAACTCCGAGACACCAGCGTCTTTCTGCCCCGCAGCGATCGCGCCAATCCAGCTTTACCGGCCGCCCTTCGGCGCTTCGGAGCAAGACTCACCGAAGTGGTCGCCTATCGAACGCTGCCGCCCACTGACGTCGATCGAGAGCGCGTCGCCAAGATGGTCGCTGGCCAGGCCGACGCGGTTCTATTCTTCAGTCCAAGCGCCGTCCAGAACCTGGTGGACCTGATAGGTCGCCTGCAATGGAGAGCCGCGCAGAACGGAGTCGTCATGGCCGCAGTCGGACCGGTCACCGCCGCAGCGTTACGCGAAGCGGGCGTTCACCGCATCGTAGTAGCCGCAGACACGACCCCCGCCGCTGTCGTCGCCGCGCTGGAATCCCATTTCGCGGACACAGCCAAGCGTTCCATCGCAGGAGCAAAGCACGGATGAGCTTTCCCACCCATCGCCCTCGCCGCTTGCGTCGCACCGAAGCCCTGCGCGGCCTCGTGCGCGAAACGCGCCTCACCACCGCGGGCATGATCTATCCGATGTTCGTCTGCCCCGGCACGAAAGTGCGCCAGGAAGTCACCTCCATGCCCGGCATCTTTCAGCAGTCGGTCGACCAAATTCTCGAAGAGTCTCGCGAGGTCGAAGCCCTCGGCATTCCCGGCATCATTCTATTTGGCTTGCCGGAATCGAAGGACCCCAGAGGCGAGAGCTCCCTCCAACCACACGGAGTCGTTCAGCGCGCCATCGACGCCATTCGCAAGGCAAATCTAAAGCTCGTAGTGATCACCGATGTCTGCCTCTGCGAATACACCGACCACGGTCACTGCGGCGTGATCGAAAACGGCGAAGTCGCCAACGATCCCACGCTGGCCATTCTCGCCGACCAAGCTCTTTCTCACGCCCGCGCCGGCGCTGACATCGTCGCGCCCTCGGACATGATGGACGGCCGGGTCGCCGCCATACGCAACAAACTCGACGACCACAAGTTCGAGAACATCGCGATCCTTTCCTACGCCGCGAAATACTGCTCCGGCTTCTACGGTCCATTTCGCGAAGCGGCCCGGTCGGCGCCGCAGTTCGGCGACCGCCGCAGCTACCAAATGGACCCGGCCAACGCCCGCGAAGCCCTCAAAGAGGTCGCGCTCGACCTGGAAGAAGGCGCCGACATTGTAATGATCAAGCCCGCGTTGCCCTATCTCGACGTCATTCGCCGCGTCCGCGACGCCTTCGATGTCCCCGTTGGCGCCTACAATGTCAGCGGTGAATACTCGATGGTGAAGGCCGCCGCGCAGAAAGGCTGGCTCGACGAGCGCCGCGTCGTGCTCGAAATCCTCACCGGCATTCAGCGAGCCGGCGCCGACCTCATTCTGACCTACCACGCCAAGGACGTCGCGCGCTGGCTTGCGCCATGATAATTTAGCAAGCACCGGGAGGGCACGGCTTCAGCCGTGCCGTAAGTGCTTTCCTTCGATCCGGCTTTAGCCCCCGAGGAAACGGTTCTAGCGTTTGCCAAAACGTATGAGCGCACCGCAAACCAAAATGAAGCGCGATCGTCGCCGCTCCCGCGCAATCTTCGAACGCGCCGAGAAACTCCTCGTCGGCGGCGTCAACAGCCCCGTCCGCGCCTTCCGCTCCGTTGGCTGCGAGCCGCTGATCATCGAGCGTGGCGAAGGCCAATACCTCTACGACGCCGACGGAAACAAGCTGCTCGATTACGTCTGCTCCTGGGGCGCAATGCTCCTCGGACATGCAAATCCCGCTGTGACCTCCGCCATCGCCGACCAGGCCCAACGCGGCACCAGCTTTGGCGTCACCACCGAGCTCGAACTCGAACTCGCCACCCTCATCAACCGCGCCATTCCGTTCCTCGAGAAAATCCGCTTCGTCTCCAGCGGCACCGAAGCCACCATGAGCGCCGTGCGCCTCGCCCGCGGCATCACCAAACGCGATTACCTACTCAAATTCCGCGGTTGCTACCACGGCCACGCCGACAGTTTCCTCTCCGAAGCCGGATCGGGTCTGGCCACCCTCGGCATCGCCGAGTGCCCCGGCGTTCCCCAAGCACTCGCCCAACTAACCATCAACGCGCCCTACAACGATCTCAATGCTGTCGAGCACATCTTCGCCGAGCGCAAAAATGACATCGCCGCCGTCATCGTCGAGCCCATCGCCGCGAACATGGGCGTCGTTCTGCCGGAGCCGGGTTTTCTTGCTGGCCTGCGCGACATTACCCGCAAGCATGGCGTCCTGCTCATCGTCGATGAGGTCATCACCGGTTTCCGCATCCACAATGGCGCGGTCCAACAATTTCTCGGCATCGAGGCGGATCTCACCACTCTGGGCAAGATCATCGGAGGAGGCTTGCCCGTTGCCGCCTACGGCGGCCGCGCCGAGTTGATGAACCATGTCGCGCCGCTCGGCCCCGTCTATCAAGCCGGAACGTTGGCCGGCAATCCCCTGGCGATGCGCGCCGGAATCGCCACCCTCAAACAATTAACCGCGCCCGCGCTGTACCACACCATTGCCCTGCAGACGGACCGCCTTGCCAGTGGTTTGCGCCAGGCCCTCGTCGAGACGCGCATCCCTGGCCAGGTCAATTCCACCGGCTCGCTGAGCACCCTTTTTTTTGCCGCCGAGCCCGTCCAGGACTACGTCGGCGCGAAGCGCTCCGACACCAGGCGCTACGCCCGATTCTTTCGAGAGATGCTGGATCGCGGCGTCTTCCTCGCACCGTCTCAGTTCGAAGCCGCTTTCGTTTCCACCGCGCACACACCCGAAGACATCGATCGAACCGTGGCCGCTGCCCTCGAGTCTCTAAAGGCCGTGGCCGCCGATACCAATACGTAACTTCAGAAAGGAAGTGCCCAGACCATGGCCGAAGGTATCGAACTGCCCGAGCCCGAAGAACACGAAAAGCACCCGCTCACCATTCCAGTTTCGGTGACTATCTCGATCCTCGCCGTACTCGTGGCTGCCGTCACCCTGCTCGGCCATCGCGCCCACACCGAGGAGCTTCTCCTCCAGTCCCAGGCCACCGACCAGTGGGCCTATTATCAGGCCAAAAATATTCGTCTCCACGAAATGCAAGCCGTCGCGGACATGCTCGGCGCGCTCGCCCCGCAGGACAAAGAAAAGACCGCCGCCGTTCGCGAAAAATATGTGAAAGAGGTCGAGCGCTACGAAGGCGACAAAGATGAAATCAGCGACAAAGCCAAAGAACTCGAAGCCGAACGCGACCTCGTCAGCCGTCGCGCCGACCGCTTCGACGGCGGCGAAGCCCTCCTCGAAGTCGGCCTGGTCATCTGCTCCATCACCCTCCTCACCAAGCGCCGCTTCTTCTGGTTCAGTGGCATCCTCGTAGGTGCCGCCGGCGTCCTCATGGCCCTAACCGGCTTCCTCCTCCACTAACGGCCTGCTCCGCCGTCGTCGCGGCACTCTGTAGCGCCATCCCTTCAGGGCGGCATCTTTGATGTCGCCCACGCCCAGACTCAACCACTGAGGTACGAAGGGCCCGGCGCTTCATTCCAAAACAATCCCTCCTACGCCGTCTCCGGCGGCTGCATGCTGCGCAACTGCGCCAATTCCTCCCGCAATGTTCCCAAGTGCTTCAACAATTCCTGGTGCCGCACGTCTTCCGTATCCGGCTTCTTCCCGATGAAGGACAGCGTTCCGCCCGGCTCCAAAACGCATTTCTGTACCTCGGACAGATCCTCGAAACCCTGCTTCCGCGCCGCCGCGGAGAGCTGTTCCAGCGTAATGAGCTCTTTCTTCAAATGCTCCAACCGAATCCTTCCACTCTCGATCAATACGTCAGCCCTCCCTTCCACCAACTGGTCCAATTTTCGATGACCGTAGAGAAAGCGGACCACCAGGTAGTTGATGCCCAGCAGCGAAGTCGCTCCGAGGATGCCTCCGCTGACGCTGTTGTCATCCCCGATGATGGCGTTCTGCACCGTGTTCGAAAGCGTCAGCAAAACCACCAGGTCGAAGGGATTCAGTTGTACCAGTTCGCGCTTTCCGGAAAGCCGTAGGCCCACAACAAGGAATGCATAGACGATAATGGGCCGCAGGATCTTTTCCAGAATGGGCAAGCCCATGACAAACATATCTTTCCATATTTGATCCATCGCGAAATCTCCTCCTCAAGGTGTCCTAGCAGCACTTCACTCGCTGGTGGTTACGGTATCCATGTGGTGTCGGGGAGCCTAACACGCCCGCCAGCCGCCTGCGAAGCCACGCTCGACCCCCTGCCGGTACCTGTCCTTAGGTACAGTCATGTTTTCGCTGCATGCCTGCTTCGCGCGCCCTTGTATTCATCCGATTTAACATATCCTACAACCATCACGCTTTCCTCGGCCCGTACGATGAGGTCGTTGTAGAACCCGAATATCAGCGGAGACTGCCGGATTCACAACCGCCCGCGGTGCTCTTTTTCTCGCAGGCTGGTTTCGTACGCGGCGACACATGTCACAGCGCTTCTCAGGACAAGCGATCGGCCCGGGCCTCGAGCAACTCTCCACCTTGCTCGACTCCACGCGGGAGCTCCTCGCGCTCGTGAGTGCCGACGGTTCGATCCTCTACGCCAACGAACGCTTCAACCATGTCCTCGGCCACTCCGCGGACCAGCTCACCGGCAAATCGATTTACAGCTTGTTTCATCCCAATGAAGTCGCCGCCGCGCGCCGCCAGCTTCAGGATCTCAGCGCCTCTCTGGGCTCTTCGGTAAGAACACGCTGCCGCCTCCAAAGCAAAGACGGTTCGTGGCGTTGGTTCGACGCCGTCGCCCACAACCATTTGCACGACCCTGGCGCGGAAGCCATCATCGTCAGCTTTCTCGACGTCAGCGAATTGCAACGCATGGAGGCCGAGCGTCAAGTCATCTCCGACGTGGTTCACGCCCTCAATCAATCCGCCAACCTCGATCAATTGCTCCACCGTATCCATCAAGCGCTGAAAAAAGTCCTGTACGCCGAGAACTGCTTCGTTGCTCTGCACGACGCCGAAACCGACACCTTCCAGTTTCCCTTCTTTGCCGACCAGTTTGACCCTCCGCCCCCTCCGCAGAAACTCAGCCGCACCTGCACCGCTTTCGTCTTTCGAACCGGCCGCGCCATGCTGATTCCGCAGTCCGAATTCGATCGCCTTGCCGAACAAGGCGAAGTCGAGCTGGTGGGCTCGCCCAGTCCTGCCTGGCTGGGCGTTCCGCTCAAAACCCCAACCGCCACAATCGGCGTTCTCGTCGTTCAGCATTACCAAAATGAAAGCGCTTACGACATTCGCGATCTCGAGTTCCTCGACTCCGTCGGCGGCCATATCGCTCTGGCCATCGATCGCTGCCGCGCCGAAGACGCGCTCCGAAAAAGCGAGTCGATGTTCCGCCTGCTTTTCGCTCACAACCCGCTTCCCACCTGGGTCTTCGACAGCGAAACGCTGCGCTTCCTGCAGGTGAATGACGCCGCCGTGCGCCAGTACGGCTATTCGCACGAAGAGTTCGAAAGCATGAGCGTCCTGGATATTCGCCCGGAGGACGCCCGCGCGCAGTTCCGCGAAAACCTTCGCAAACACACAGGCGACGAGCAATTCGAAGCCCGCTGGAAGCATGTCCGCAAAGACGGAAAGATCATCGACGCCGAAGTCATCGCGCACCAGTTGGAATACGCCGGCCGCGCCGTCCATCTGGTTGTCGCGCAAGACATCGGCGAGCGCCATCAACTCGAGGAACAGCTTCGCCAGGCGCAAAAGATGGAGGCCGTTGGACGCCTTGCCGGCGGCGTCGCGCATGACTTCAACAATCTTCTGATGGTCATCAAGGGACACACCGAGCTTTTATTGAACGCTCTGCCTCCCTCCGACCACGTCAAGCGAAAGATCGAGCAGATCGACCGCGCCGCCGACCGCGCCGCATCCCTCACTCGCCAGCTCCTGGCCTTCAGCCGAATGCAGGTGTTGCAGCCGCGGGTGATCAACCTGAACGAAGTAGTCGATGAGATGGGCAAGCTGATTCCGCGTTTGATTGGCGAAGACGTCGACCTCGCCCTTCGCACCGCTCCCGGCCTCGGTGCCATCCGCGCCGACGCCAGCCAGATGGAGCAGGTGATCATGAACCTCGCCGTGAACGCGCGCGACGCCATGCCCGACGGCGGCCGCCTGGTCATCGAAACCGCAAACGCCGAGCTCGATCGTGCCTACAGCAGCACGCGCCCCGTTGTCGAGCCCGGCCGCTACGTTCTCCTAGCCGTCAGTGACACCGGCATCGGCATGGACCAGGAAACGCAGGCCCGCATCTTCGAACCATTTTTCACCACCAAAGAGCAAGGCAAGGGCACAGGCCTCGGGCTCTCGACCGTCTATGGCGTCGTCAAACAGAGCGGCGGCTTCATCTGGGTCTACAGCGAAGTCGGCAAGGGCACCTCGTTCAAAATTTACTTGCCGCGCGTCGATCAACCCGTGGAAAAGGGCGGCGCCACGCTGCCGCTTGCCGAAGCCCCGCGCGGAACCGAAACCGTCTTGCTCGCCGAAGACGAGCAAGATGTCCGCGAACTCGCCCGCGAATTTCTGGAGTCCGGCGGCTACACCGTGATCGAAGCGACCAACGGCCAGGACGCGCTTCGCGTCGCCGCGCAACACTCCGGCAACATCGATCTCTTGGTCACCGACATGGTCATGCCCGGCATGACCGGCCAGCAGTTGGCCGCCCGCCTGCAACACCAGCGCGGCGCCCTCGCCGTCATTTACATGTCCGGCTACAGCGAGCACGCCGCCACCGAAGCGGCGCACTCCGCATTGAACACCTGCCTCCTCACCAAGCCCTTCAGCCGCAACGCCATCCTCCGCGCCGTCCGCGAAGTCCTCGGCGCTCCCAGCCGCAACAAGTAGCACAGACACTCCTGTCTGTGCCCCCGCAATCCGCGCCGCGACCTCGCCGGCAAGTCTTCCAGCTCTCCTCAGGAGGCCGGGGCTTCAGCCCCTGAAGAAACTCCGCGCTCCCTACACAAGCCTCGGATGCTTGTGGTGCCAGTCCGTGTGCGCCTGAAAGGTCCGCGCCGCCTGAATCACCCCGAAATCATCTCCCGCCCGAGCCACAAATTGCAGTCCCACCGGCAAATGTTGGTCCGTGAACCCGCACGGAACCGCCAGTGCCGGAAGCCCGCACAGGTTGCCGATGCCCCCGAGCGGGTCCGGAAACGCCAGCCCGGTTTCCAGGTTGAAGTCGAGCGGCGTTGCCGCGATGGGCTGCGCCGCCGTCGCCAGCACGTCGAACGAATCAAACAGGTCCGCCATTTTCCTCTGCAAAATCTCGCGAACGCGCTGCGCCTGGAGGTAGTCGGCGCCGGAAAGTTGCTCGTTCACGTATCCGTTGATTTGCCCCAGCGGGTCGGCCAACTCGCTCACCTGGCCGGAGCGAAGCAAAGAACGAAACGTCGCCGCACCTTCGATTCCCATGGTGATGTTTGCCGCATCCTCGAACGGTCCTTGCGGCAGCGTCGTGTGCCTCACGCTCGGAAAATATCGGCGCAGCGTTTTCTCGGCCGCGTCGATCACCTTGGCCACGCCCGGCTCCATCGTTTTCCACGCGTTGGTCAGCCACCCTACCCGCAGCGCGCGCGCTTTGAGGTCCATCGAGGGAGAATACGTGAACGCGGCTTTGTCCAAGGGAAGCGTGCCGTGATCCTTGGGGTCGTGGCCCGCCAGCACCGCAAAGATTCGCGCGCAATCTTCGGCGGAGCGCGCCATCGGCCCGATCTTGTCCATCGAAGGCGCAAGCGCCATCGCGCCAAATCGGCTCACGCGCCCGTACGTGGGCCGCAGCCCGCTCACGCCGCAGAATGCCGACGGGCACACAATCGATCCCCACGTCTCCGTGCCGATCGCAAACGCCGCAAGTCCCGCAGCAACCGCTGCGCCGGAACCCGAAGACGACCCGCACGTCCAGCAGGCCGTGTTCCACGGATTTTGTGCTTCGCCTTGCAGCGACGCCGACGCAAAGCGGTAGTTCATCCCGCCCGCGAGTTCGATCATCGACGCTTTCCCCAGCAGCACCGCGCCCGCGCGATTCAGATGCTCGATCGCCGTGGCATCGTAGTCGAAGACTTGATTGGCGTAGGGTTTTGCGCCCCACGTGGTGGGCACGCCTTTTACCGCGAGCAAATCCTTGGCGGCGTACGGAATTCCGTGCAGCGGTCCGCGGTAGTGCCCGCGACGAATCTCCTTCTCCGCCGCCTGCGCTTGCGCGAGCGCCAGCTCCGGAGTCAGCCGCGCGTAAGCATTGAGCCGCGGCCCGAATTTTTCGCAGCGCGCCAGATACGCCTGCGTGAGTTCGACCGGCGACAGTTTTTTCCCCTCGATGCGTTTCGCCAGTTCGGTGACAGAAAGATAGTAGATCTCTTCGCCGGCCATCGATCGGTCCTCAAGGTTTCTTTGCCGCTGGCGTCTTGGCGGCCGGTGGCGCGTTTGCGCTGGGCGCGGCGGATGCGGCCGGCGACTTTGCAGGCGCCGCCGCCGCGGGCTTCTTCTCCCGCTCGACGAGCGGTTTCAAATACAGCGCCGGGCTGTCGCTGTTGGCGAGGGCGTACGCTCGCAAACGATCGAGCGGCGGCTGCACAAGAGTGCAGAGCCGCCGGATATCGGCTTTCTGCTCTTCAGAGAAACGGCTGCCGTACTGACCCAGGATGGCCTGCACGCGTGCCTCGACCTCGGCCTGGCCCTCCGGAGAGAGCTTCGGCAGGTTGGCGGGAGGCTGCTGGGCCTGCTTGGCGGGGAGGGAGGCGGCAGCAATAGCCGCAGTGATGGGGGCGGCATTCACCGGCGCCCACGAGGCTACCGCCGAGGCAATCGCCGCGCGCCGCGCAAATTCGCGCCGCGAGATGCCCTTGGCGGGTTTTTCGTCCATGGTTTTCCCGTCCAAGGGCGTTGGCTCCGGCGTTGGCTCTCGGCTCATGGGCGCGCAAAGGAGGCTACTCAATCCCCGCATGAGCGTCAACTAGACGTGCGGACAGGAGATAGGAGGGAGCTAAAGTGCCCTTCTGAGCGGCTTGGGTGACGTCATCCAATGACGTACCTAATACGTTACTTAAGTTATACGGCCGCCATCGCCTTCGTATACTTGTAATGTGAATCCCCCTTTCTCACACCCAGTCATTTGCAGAGTGTTGGTCGCCGTAAGTGTTGCGCTTCTCCAACTGACTTGGCTCCCTTCAGGTGTCTGCACGCGCAAAGTAACGTTGCAGCTTCGCCAGCTTCCATTTATGAACGCACACATCTCTCGATCGTAGTCTTGGCCACAGTCGACAAAGACAATAAGCCCATTGGTCAGGGTTCAGGCTTCGTTGTAGCGAAAGACCGTATAATAACGAACCATCGTGTTTTGACGGGTGCAACAAATGTGATCGTTTTCTTTGCAGATGGCGAATCCGTCGTAGTGGACGGCATTGTTTCCGACAGTCCAAAAAGAGATTTAGCAGTGATCTCCGCCAAAACCGGTTCACGTTCTCCCTTAGGTCTAGGCGATGAACTCTCGGTTCCCCAAGGCGACTACGTGTATGCAATTGGGGCACCGAAAGGGTTGCAGCTGAGTATAACGAACGGAATAGTTAGCGGGTTTCGTCAGGTAGATGAGCAATTCATGATTCAATCTACTGCCCCGATTGCCCCGGGTTCAAGCGGCGGACCTCTGTTCGACAGTGAGGGCTGCGTCGTAGGTGTGACGACTTCATTGCTTACGGACGCGCCGGGAATTTATTTCTCTGTAGGCGCTGGCGATGTGAGTCGCCTGCTGCGAACTCCAAATACCGTCGTGATGCCAATATCGTCTTTGGCGACCGAGGGTGGGCCCGAAGCGAAGTTAGAACCATCAGGGGAAACCGAAGCTGTCCAAAAGCTGATCAACGATAAGAGCTATGCCTCCGCCAAGGACCTCGCAAAAGCTCCGGAGGATCCCGACCTGAATAGAATGATCGGTGAAGTAGATTTCTTTCAGGGTGATGGTAGGTCGGCACTCGTGCATTTGAAGAGCGCGTTGCATAAAAATCCACAGGACGCCGAGGCCCTGACGTACTACGCGTTTGAACTCTTCCTCGCAGGTCGCTATTCCGAGGCAGAACAATCTCAGCAATCGCTTGTAAGGATTGCCCCTAATGACTTTACCCTTGGACTCTTATCCCAGACCTACTATGCCGAGAAAAAGTTCAAAGAAGCGGAGGAAACAGCTCTTCAAGGACTGGCCAAGAACCCAGCAGAGGAAACATCACTAAGCGTTATTGCTGGCAATATTTATTGGAACCGCTCTGCTAGTGGCATGACCTGGAAAGATGTCCTGTCCAAACTCGCCAATGTTTCACAGAGCTCGTACTGGGTGAAAATCAACCAAGCTACTGCTTTCCTGAACCAGAACAAAGAAAAAGAGGCAATAGACTTGTTGCAGGGAGCAAAGAAAAATCTTTTTCCGGACCCAGTATCATGGGTTGTGAACTTTCGATCCCATCTCCGCCAAACCGTCCGAGCGTTTACCCAGAGCACTCTGTGCGAAGGGCCTTTCCTCTCGACCGCCGCTTACCGCCCGCCTCGTATCTCATTACTTCGTTATTCCTTACCTCGTTACATCGCCTACCCACACACAGCCGCACCTGCAACCCTTTTCGCATCAATCGTTTACTTCGCAGTTCCCAATACACCCGGGGTATACCCCCCCCCCAAGAAAATCAGAAAAGACCGAGGACCAGAATGGAACAAGAACGCACGCAGACCGCCTCATCCCCTGAACCCGTAACCCACCCGCCCAAGATCGCCCCACGCGGCTTCACCCGTTGTCGTGCCCTTAACCGTTCCGGCAGCCGTTGCCGCCTCAACGCCGGCGCGGTAACCGGCCTCTGCCCCCGTCACACCCTCCGCCCAACCACCACCCCCGAAGACACCGACCTCTCCGCCCACTTCACCGGCAAGCTGGACGATTTCAAGTCCGCCACCAATATCAACGATTTCCTCTCCACCGTGGCCGCCCTGGTCGTCAAAACGAGATTTCCACCCGCCGCGCTGCCGTCCTCGCCTACATCACCAGCCAGCTCTTGCGCACCCTCCCGGAAATCGAGCACGAACTCGCTCCGGACGCCGACGGGGTGGCCAGAATCATCCTCAACAACGTCCCCCACCCGGGCCCCCGCCCCGAGGACTACGTCGACGCCTACGAATCATCCCGATGATCTCCAGTGCCTCGCCTAAACCTCGGTTACCCCTGCCCCGGGCCTCGTGGGGGGATTTCGTTTGTAATGCGCGGAGTCGAGGCATAGAATCACACCGCTTTCGGAGGGGCGAGGTATGAGCTCACGGAACATTTTCCCGGGATTTCTCCTTTGGTCCTGCGTGTGGGTGGTTGTTGGAACCGTGGCGTGTTCCAAGCAAGAAACTGCTCCCGCACCGGCGGCTTCTTCCGCTGCATCCCCGGCGCCGCAAGCTGCGTCTCCTGCAAGTGCCCCGGCAGCGGCGGGGCCTGCTGCTGTGCCGATGAGCCCCGGCACGGTGATTGCCAGCTCGCAATACAGCGCCGATCCGAATCTGCGCTGTGACTTGCTGCAGGTGAAGCGGGCGAGTGGAGGTGCCTTGCTGATCCGCTGGAGGCTGTACAACGCCGCCGGCTCGCCACAGTCCACCGGCCTAGTTGCCGGCGCGGGGCCGAAACCCATTCACTATGATTTCAGTTGGGCGGAGCTTTACTATACCGATCCCGCCGAAAACAAAAAGTATGCCTTTTTGACCGATTCCGAGGGCAATAGGATCGTGGATATGTGGTGGGGGGAGCTGGGTCCTGGCGAGCAACGCTTGCAATGGGCCAAGTTCCCGGCGCCACCGGCGACCTCCACCAAGGTCACCGTCTATATTCCAAAGTTCGTTCCTTTTGAAGACACGCCAGTATCTCAGTAAGGAAGAAAACCTTGATCCGCGAGAAGGCGGGACGTATATTTCGGATTAGCGTGTCGATGCTGGCCGTGGCCTTTGTTCCGCAGGCTGCCCAAGCCCAGAAATACAAGCCCGAAGACGCCCTCCCCCCTGGAGTTACTGGGAAAGTGTTACCCCTCCAGGGGAAGGTCACCGACCTCAAGGGCCTTACTTTGGACGTGGCCGGCAAGGTCGACCCGTTGAATGCCGCACTTAAGGACTTGGGCGCGCGGACTACGGACACGGAAATTCAAATTGAGCTCAATAGTGACGTACTGTTCGATTTCGATAAAGCCGATCTCCGCCCGGAAGCTCAGCTGAGCCTGCAAAAAGTAGTAACGGTGATGCAATCTTATGCCGCGTATCCTTGCACGATTAGCGGCCATACGGACGGCAAAGGGGAAAAGCAATATAACCAAAAGCTGTCCGAGCGTCGCGCCAACTCTGTGAAGACCTGGCTGGTCGCGCACGGGGCTTCGAATTCCATCGCCACCCGCGGCTTTGGCGACACCAAGCCCGTTGCGCCGAACAAGAAGCCCAACGGCGCTGACGACCCTGTAGGACGCCAGAAAAACCGACGCGTCGAAATTGTCCTGAAAAAGAGCTGAAGCACGACAAACGGACGCCCTGCGGAACGCACCTGGGCCCACTGACTCGTCCGACCGGCTCTCACGCGTTCCCGCCAGATTCAGCGGCGGGAAAGGCGAGGTGATCCCCGATGAGGGACGACGCCAAGGCTTACGTGTTCAGGTTGGCAGCTGCATTCGCGAACACGCCGTTGATCGCGGTGGCGATCGTGCTCAGCGAACCGATTGCCGCAAGGGAGAGCAACACCAGCAGCAAGGCGTACTCTGTGAGGTCTTGAGCTTCCTCTTCCTTCCACAATCGTGTTACGAGACTTGTCATAGTCACCTCCGATGGTGGCAGGGACTGCCGATATTTGACACCTGAAATGCCGATAAGTCAACGGTTTGCCAGCGGGGTCAGCGATCTCGGAACTTTGGAGGGCACCAGGAACGAACGGGTCCTGCCGGTAGCATTTTCTGCTCACTTACGGAGCGGAGCGAAACGGGCCTATTTTCAGACAGATTTTTCTCTTCGAGGT